>Ga0194132_10001479_pt1 | contig 47377 bp, 61 predicted proteins | sample TA2KigOf80mmetaG_FD_148612 | JGI IMG/M metagenome (GOLD analysis project Ga0194132, IMG submission 148612) | Freshwater microbial communities from Lake Tanganyika, Tanzania - TA2015054 Kigoma Offshore 80m | ecosystem: Environmental > Aquatic > Freshwater > Lake | place: Tanzania: Lake...
CGGACTATGTGACCCTGTACTTCGAAGACGGGACGGACAACCTCTACCACCCTGGCAACAAGTCCAAGAAGTACCGCAGCGTCAGCTTCATAGACCCTGCCTACTGGAACGCTGTAATGGGCCAGTAAGACCGGTTAACGGTGGAATATAACAGGGGCCGCGACTCGCGAGTCGCGGCCCCTGTTGCTTTCCTACGCCAGCGGCACCACGGCAGAGGACCAGAAAAAGGGAACGCTATTGTCCCGGTTTTGTGGGTCCCTGGATAAGAGAAAGGCCCCTTGCACTTTGGTCAAGGGGCCTCAAAATCAGATCAACAAGCAACTGCCTGCTAAGGCCACATCATCGCTTGCTGTACTGCTTGGCCTTGCGGGCGCGCTTCAGACCGTACTTCTTGCTCTCCTTCTCACGAGAATCGCGGGTGATGAAGCCCGCCTTCTTGAGAGATGCGCGGAGGTTGGGGTCTGCCGTCTCGAGAGCGCGGGCGATGCCGTGCCGCAGGGCCCCGGCCTGGCTGACGACGCCGCCGCCGTCTACCTTGGCAACGACCCTGAACTGCCCGACCGTGTCTGTGACTTTGAAAGGGGATGTAATCACGGTCTGCCACTGCTCCCAGGGGAAGGCCTCTTCAAACGGCTTGCCGTTCACAACGATGGGGCCGCGCTCCATATATACCCTAACGCGGGCTACAGCTGTCTTGCGCCGGCCGGTCCCATAATAGTAGCTCTGCTGGTTCACCTGGGCCTCCTAGGATGCCGAAGCCGTGGCAGGCGTCTCGGACGGCTGCGCGGCCTTGTTTGATGCGTTGACCTGGGCGGCGTGCGGGTGCTCGCTGCCGGTGTAGATCTTGACACGTGAGAGCATGTTCTTCCCGACTGCGTTCTTGGGAAGCATTCCCTTGATGGAGTGCTTAAGTACGCGAGCAGGGTACTTGGTATGCAGCTCGGCCAGTGTCTGCGTCTTCAGACCGCCGTGGAAGCCGCTGTGCCGGTAGTAGACCTTCTTGTCCAGCTTGGCGCCGGTGACCTGTATCTTCTCCGCGTTGATCACCACCACGAAGTCGCCGGTGTTCAGGTACGGCACATAGCTTGGCTTGTTCTTGCCCGTGAGCAGCGTTGCGATCTCGGTCGAGAGCCGTCCGAGGTTCTTGCCTGACGCATCCACAACGTGCCACGCAGCCTTAACGTCCGAGACCCGTGTCCAGTGCGGATGTATGTTCGTTGCCATCTGTCTCACCAACCTTTAAGCGGAAATCGTCGTAATTTACCCTGATTAGACAGAGGCCTTCCGGAGGAAGCGCTCGCGCCACGCAATCTACCGGCGTCCTGTCTATCATCGCTTTTAACTGGACCGGGGTGATTTTCCCCAGTCCCACATCCACCAGCGCGCCGGCCATACGGCGCACCTGGTGCGGCAGGAAGGCGTTCCCTTCGACCTCAAAGGTCAGCAGGGGAGGCTGCGTAACCACGCCGGCCTCAAACACTTCCCTGACGGTGCTTGCGTCCCTGCGCGCCAAAGGGGCCGCAAAACCTGCAAAGTCGTGCACACCTTCGAACATCGCCGCCCCAGTCCGCATAGCCCCCACATCCAGCCGGGCTGATACGTGATGCGTGATTCGCCTGAGGAGGGGCGATCTGGCCGCAGCGCAGTATATCACATACCTGTACCTGCGGCTTCGGGCATGCCGCCGCGGATCGAAATCATCCGGAGCGGCGCCCACCCATTTCACTGATATGTCGGCTGGCAGGTAGTGATTAAGCGCCTTTTGGAACGTCGCCAGCCCATGCCGCGACGAGGTGTCGAACGCTACGACCTGGCCCAGGGCGTGTACCCCGGCGTCAGTTCTCCCCGCCCCTTTAACTCTTACAAATTCCCCGGTGAGGTTGTTAATTGCCCTCTCGAGTTGCTGTTGGACCGAGGGGGCTTTCGCCTGGTGCTGGAAACCGCTGTAGGCGGTGCCGTCGTACTCGACTACCAGCGCGAGCCTCATCTCATTAGCCTTGATTTCTACTTGCCTTCCGGCACCAGCTCAAGAATGGCCATCGGCGCGGCATCGCCCTTGCGCGGCTCGGTCTTCATGATGCGGGTGTACCCACCCGGCCGCGTCTTGTAGCGCGGGCCGATCACTTCGAACAGCTTCGTCACTACCTTCTCGTCGGTGATGACCGCAGCGACCATGCGGCGATCGTGCAGCGTGCCACCCTTGCTGCGGGTTATGAGCTTCTCCGCCATGCGGCGGATCTCTTTGGCCTTGGGCTCGGTGGTCTGTATTGACTCGTGCTGAATGAGGGAGGCTACCCCCAGCTTCAGTATTGCAATTCTTTCGTTGGTTGGGCGTCCCAGCTTTCGCCCTGAAAGACCGTGTCTCACGTCTAGTCTCCTGGTTCTACGCCTTGGTTGTCTCTGCGCCGAGCTCCGCCGCGTCTTATTTCTCTTCCTGCTGGTTCTCCGGGTCTATCTCCGCGGGCAGCAGGTTCATCTCGCGCAGCCTGTCATAGAGTTCGTTCAGTGACTTCTCGCCGAAGTTCCTGATCTGGAGGAGCGCTGACCGCTTCATCTCCAGCACCTGCCCCACCTTGTCTATACCTGCGCGCTTCAGGCAGTTCAGAGTCCTGGACGAAAGGTCAAGCCTCTCCACAGGGACGTTGTACTGCTCCGGTGAGATCTTGAGGCGAATGGGTGTGCCCTCTTCGCTGCTTTCGGACGCCTTCTGCGCATTCGCGAACAGGAAGAACTGGTCGACCAGAATCTTACCGGCCTGGCGCAGAGCGTCCACGGGCGCGATCGATCCGTCGGTCCAGATTTCAAGCGTCAGCCGCTCGAAATCAGTGCGATGGCCCACGCGCACCGGCTCAACCTTGTAGTTGACCTTGCGAACGGGGCTGAAGATAGCATCCACCGGCAGGACGCCAATCGGCAGGCCGTCGCCGCGCGAGGCCTCGGAATAGCCTTTGCCGCGCTCTACGTTGAACTCAACGGAGAGATTTGCATCGTCCGAGTCCAGCGTTGCCAGATGAAGCTCCGGGTTAACGATCTCGAACTCGGAGGAGGCCATGATGTCCCCGGCGCTGACCTCGCCTTGCCCCGCAACTTCAAGGCGGAGCTTGCCCCTCCGGTCCACTTCGGACTTCAGGCGAATGCCCTTAACGTTCAGGAGAAAATCGGAGACCTGCTCCTTGACGTGGGGAATGGTGGCGTACTCGTGAAGGACGCTGTCTATCTTCACCCAGGTGATAGCGGTTCCGGGGAGCGAGCTGAACAGCACGCGCCTCAGCGGGGCGCCCAACGTGTTGCCGTAGCCCTGGGGAAGGGGCTCCGCGACAAATTTCCCATACCGGTCGTCGGCATCGACGACCTTGATCTGGGAAACAGGATCGCGTCCCTGTTCCTCGGCCGAAGCATCCTTAAAGGCAAAAGACTGGAAATTTACCATATCGTTAGGAACTCCTGTCAGTCAAAGCCGCGGAGTTGGAGATAAGTTCAAGACTACCGGTTATAGGACTCTACGATCAGGCGCGGCTCAATGCCGGTGTCGTTCTCCGAAACGTCCGGGAGGGAAAGCACTTCACCCTTGAGTGCCGCGGCATCTATCTTGAGCCAGCGGGGAACGGAATGCTTTGCCGTGCCGTCCGTCAACTGCTGGATAAACGCCGGAACGACGCCTTCTTCCACTTCCGCCCAGGCGATAACGTCGCCGGGCCGGACCAGGTAGGACGGGATATCCACCCTGCGACCGTTTACGGTGAAGTGGCCGTGGTTTACCAGCTCCCTCGCCTGCTTGCGGGAGTCCGCGAATGAAAGGCGATAGATGGTGTTGTCCAGCCGTCGCTCCAGGATCTGCAGGAGAATCTCGCCGGTGATACCCGTGTTCTCCCTGGCGTTCTCAAAGTACCGGCGGAACTGCCGCTCAAGAATGCCGTAGGTGAACTTTGCCTTCTGCTTCTCGCGGAGCTGGACGGCCCAGTCGGACGTCCGCCTTCGCTTGGGCTGGTGAGGGCCGGGGGTGCGCTTGCGGCGCTCTACAGCGCACTTGGGCGTGTAGCACCGGGTGCCCTTCAGGAAGAGCTTCTCGCCTATTCGGCGGCACTGACGGCAGGATGGATCAATGTATCGTGCCATATGAGCCTGTTTACAGGACCTCCTCAAAACTCCGGACAGCGGATTCACCGCTTTACGCGCGCTGGCTCGAATGCTCAGGCGCTCTGCTCTCCCGTTTACGTAGAGAGCATTTCGTAATCAAACCCCTCTTTACGCACCCTCAGGTCGTAGTAAACCAGGCTGAGCCCGATCCCGACGACAGGAGGCGCCAACGCAGCGTTCGCCGCCGCCACCACCAGCTCAACCGGCAACGGAAACCCGCCGCCGACGGCGTCTACTCCAACAATCGCCATTGCGGCCATCACCGGAAGCATCAGAACGATGCCTACGCCGATTGCCGCCGCCAGCAGGACAAGTGATGCGGCAAGCAGCCTGAATGCGTTCCCACCGACAAGATGCACGCTGCGCCCGATGGCTGCCGGCGCGGGCAACCCTTCGATGGTCGCTGCCTGGACCGCCGTGACCATGTGTACCGCCAGGACCACAAAGGTCGGAAACAGTACAGCAGCGACAGCGACGGTTGCAGGGAGGGACATCGACGTGCCACCGGCCCTATCGGCCACCAGCAGCGCGCCCTGCACCCCCATCCACAGCAACCAGAATGCCAGAGCCACAAGGACCAGCGGCACCGAATGCCTTACTGCCCGCCGGTAGCTCCAACCGACACTAATGTTGTTAATTGAGTAGCTCTGCCCTACGGCCACCGTCATCGCGGCAAGCGCGAAGACCAGAGCTGCTATCATCCCAAAATTCGCTGCCGCCCCGATTACCGGCCCCCAACCCACGGTGGCGCTCACCACCGTCTGGATGGCTGTAGCCGGGACGAGCACAACGGCGGAAATCCCGAGGAAGGCCCCAAATGACCTGCCATACAGCCTGAACGACTCGTTCAAGATGGCGCTTAGACCCATCGGTCTGACAGCCGTCTTCCCGGCCTCGGCTCCGCCTTCATAGATGCTCAAACCGGTCTAGACGCGGCGGCGCTTGCGGGGCCTGCAGCCGTTGTGCGGCACCGGCGTAAGGTCGCGGATGCTGGTCACGTGGATACCGGATGCCTGGAGCGAGCGGATGGCCGACTCGCGCCCGGCGCCCGGGCCCCTGACGAAGACCTCGACCTGCCGGAGACCCTGCTCCATGCCCTTCTTGGCCGTGGCCTCGGCGGCGCGCTGCGCAGCGAACGCCGTGGACTTCCTGGAGCCCTTGAACCCTACACCGCCGGCACTGCCCCATGCGAGCACATTGCCCTGCGGGTCGGTGAGTGTGATCATTGTGTTGTTAAATGTGGACTGCACGTACGCGCGTCCAACCGGAATCGACTTGCGCTCTTTGCGTCGCGTCCTGGGTGCCCTTGGCATCGTTCGCCTCTTTCAAAAACTACTTGCGAGTTACCTGCTTCTTGCCCGCTACAGGTATGCGGCGGCCGCGCTTGGCCCTGGCGTTCGTCTTGGTCCTCTGCCCACGAACGGGCAGCCCGCGGCGGTGGCGAATACCCCTGTATGCGCCGACCTCGATAAGGCGGCGGATATTCAGGTTGACCTCCCTGCGAAGATCGCCCTCTACCTTCTTGCCGTGGTCGACGATGTCCCTGATGCGGGTGAGCTCAGTCTCCGTCAGGTCCTTGACCCTCGGGTTGTTCTGGATCCCCGCCTTGGAGAGAATATCCAGGGCCTGGTACTCGCCAATGCCGTAGATACTCTGCAAGGCCACATGGACACGCTTGCCGTCAGGTATGTTAACGCCGGATACAATCGCCATTATTTACTCCCAAAGGAAAGCCGGTGAGGCTAACCCTGCCTCTGCTTGTGCTTCAGATTCGTGCAAATAATCATGACGCGGCCGTGCCTCCGGATAACCCGGCACTTGGCGCAACGCGTCTTTACCGAAGCCGAAATCTTCATCGTCATTCTCCATCGGTACCAGTTTCAATAAGCCGGCCTGCGTTCAGGCCCAACTTGTGCGGCAACCCTCGGTATCGGCCTATCGGAATCTATAAGTAATCCTGCCACGGCTGAGGTCGTAAGGCGAGAGCTCAACGAGAACCCTGTCGCCGGGCAGCACCCTTATGTAGTTCATTCGAATCTTGCCAGAGACGTAAGCCAACACTTCGTGGCCATTCGCCAGCTCTACCTTGAAGGTCGCGTCTCGCAGGGACTCCGTTACCCTGCCCTCTACTTCTATCGCTTCCTTCTTTGACATATCACTCCCTGCCGACGACACCCTGCAGGGCCGTCAGCACTTCGACTCCATTCTCTGTAATGGCGACCGTGTCCTCAAAGTGCGCCGAGATGGTCCCGTCGGCGGTCACCACCGTCCAGCCGTCCTTGAGAACTTTTGTCTGCCAACCGCCTATGTTAAGCATCGGCTCGATAGCGAGGACCATCCCGACCTTCAGCAGCGGCCCCCGTCCGGCAATGCCGTAGTTGGGGACCTGCGGGTCCTCGTGCAGGGCGCGGCCGATCCCATGCCCGACGTACTCCCTGACTACTCCGTACCCGCGTGTCTCTGCGTATTCCTGTACCGCGGCGGCGATATCCCCGATGCGGTTCCCGGGCTGCACCTGCGCGATCCCCGCCAGGAGCGAGTCTCTCGTCACGTCCATCAGGCGCTGCGCTTCGGGCGAGACTTTCCCGACCCCTACAGTTACAGCGCTGTCCGAGTGGAACCCACCGACCACGGCGCCGAAGTCCAGGCTGACGACGTCGCCTTCCTTCAGCACCCTGCCGGACGGGATCCCGTGAACGATCTCTTCATTGAAAGATACACAGATCGTGGCAGGAAAACCCCTGTACCCTTTGAACGAGGGTACGGCCCCCATTCGCCGGATCTCTTTCTCCGCGATCTGGTCGAGCTCACGTGACGTGACGCCCGGTCTGACCGCCTGGAGCACCTTCGCCTTCGTTTGGGCGACGACCTTGCCGGCCGCCCGCATCAACTCTATCTCTTTTGGAGACTTTAGCGTGATGCCGTCCGGCTTGGATGCCCCGATTCGTGCTGCGTAATTAATGACACTCTCCCGGACCTGGCCCTTTGACATGAACACGTGCAAAGGCGCCTTCAAAAAAGGCACCGCTATCGATCATAGCACACGCTATCTTCAAAGTCGCGTCTAACTTGCCCGGTACCGCAGCCGGAAACAAAAGTATACATCCTCGGCGCAGGAATGCAACATCTTTGCCGCCGGGGATGTTATCTCTTGACTGCCCCGATGAGGTCCTGTCCGACCTCTTCGATAGACCTTTCGCCGTTGATCTCCCGCAGAACCCCGGCCTTCTTGTAGTACGCCACAAGAGGCGCCGTGTCCTGGAGGTACACCACTTTAATCCGGTGCTTTACCGCCTCGGGCTTATCGTCCTCGCGCTGGTAAAGCTCACCACCGCAGGCATCGCACACTCCCGCCTTCTTAGGCGGGGCCGTGTTAACGTTATAGACTGCCTGACAGGACCTGCATACCCTGCGACCGGACAGGCGACGAACGAGTTCGTCTTCGCTCACCTTTATGTAAAGCACCCGGTTAATCCCGCCCTTGCCCTTGAGTGCCGCATCGAGCGCCTGCGCCTGGGGGAGAGTCCGCGGAAAGCCGTCCAGCAGAAAACCGCCGTTCTTCGCGTTCTTCTCAATCCAGTCCATCACCATCTTGATGGTGACCTCATCCGGGACCAGAGCGCCTTTGTCCATGTAGGACTTCGCGAGCTGGCCCAGTTCAGTGTTCTTTGCCCGATGCTCGCGAAACAGGTCGCCGGAGGCAACCTTCGGAATCTTCAGATGCTCGGCGATTCTTGACGCCTGGGTGCCTTTTCCCGCGCCCGGGGGTCCAACAAGGATGACTTTCAACTGTCCTGTCTCTAATTGGTGTTTGGCTACGGGAACTACTTGATGAACCCTTCGTAGTTCCTCATCAAAAGCTGAGCCTCAAGCTGCCGCATCGTGTCCAGCGCAACTCCCACCATAATGAGCAGGCTCGTGCTGCTCAAGGTGAGCGCGCGAATGTCGGTAATAAGCGTCACAAAGAACGGCATCACCGCGATGATTCCCAGGAACAGCGCGCCTCCCCAGGTGATGCGGAGAATGACCTTATTGAGATAGTCCTGCGTGGGCTCGCCAGGCCGAATGCCCGGTATGAAGCCGCCGTTGCGCTGGAGCGTCTCCGCCAGGTTCTGCTGCTGGAAGATGATTAGCGTGTAGAAGAAGGTAAAGACCACCACCAGGATAAAGACGGCGATCCAGTACACCCCGCCTTGAGGATCGAAGGTGGTCGTAAAGAAGCCCGCCAGCCTCTCGAAGATCGACGGGTTGGCTTCCCCGGGAGCGGCCCTGAAGTAGCTTGCGACCGTCACCGGGAGGATGATGATCGAGAAGGCGAAGATCAGAGGGATCATGCCGGCGGAGTTGACCTTCAATGGGAGGAACGTCGCGCCGCTCTGCCTCTGCATCCTGCCGCCGCGGAAAATGCTGCGCCCGTACTGGACGGGGATGCGCCTGACCGCCTCGGTAAACCATACAATCACAAAGATGAGTGCGAAACCGAACACCGCGAGCATAATGAGACCGCGAGTTTGGCCCGGCTCGAGGAAGCTCTGGCCGATGAGCTGGGGGAACTGCGCGACGATGCCACCGAAGATGATGATCGAGACGCCGTTGCCGAGGCCGCGCTCCGTAATGAGCTCGCCCAGCCATACCAGGAACATTGTGCCCGCAACCAGGGAGGCCATAATCGCCGCCGTCTGCAGGTTAAGTCCGAAGTCCACGCCGGGGAGAACGTTTGACTGCCGCAGGATTGTGAGCTGGCCCCACCCCTGGAACAGCGCGACAGGAACGGCCAGGTAGTGCGTGATCTGGTTTATCCGCTGGCGACCGTATTCGCCCTCCTGGGATATCGCCTTTAGCCTGGGAACAATCGGTATCATAATCTGCACCACGATAGACGCAGTAATATAGGGATAAACGCCAAGCGCGGCGATGCTCAGATTAGAGAGAGCGCCGCCGCTGAACAGGTCCAGGAAGCCCAGTAGCGCCTGCTGCTCAAAGGCCTGGTTGAGCGCCTGAACGTCCACTCCGGGCACAGGAACGTGCGCAACGAAGCGGAAGACCACGAGCATCGCGAGCGTGAACAAAATCTTCGCCCTGAGGTCGGGTATGCGCCACGCGGCCAATACCGACTGCAGGAGCTGCGGCTTTGTTATATCTGACCTGGCAGCCTGGCTCTGGCGTACCACTAGCTGATCTCCCTGACGCTGCCGCCGGCAGCTTCAATCTTCTGTCGTGCGGACCCGGTGAATTTCTGGGCCTCCACCACCAGAGGAACGCTCAACTCCCCACGGCCCAGGACCTTCACCGGCTTTTTGGCATCCTTCAGGATGCCGGCTTCAGCCAGGATCTTCGCGGTAACCTCGACATTGGCGGCAAACCCGCCAAGCTGGTCCACGTTAATCTCGCTGTACTCCACGCGAAACTTGTTTGTAAAGCCGCGCAGGCGGGGCATTGCCTTGATTATGGGGAGCTGGCCGCCCTCGAAGCCGGGCCTCATCTGCCCACCGCTCCGGGCCTTCTGTCCCTTCATGCCGCGGCCGGAGTAGCTGCCGCTACCGCTGCCGTCGCCGCGACCTACGCGCTTTCGGTCTTTCTTTGCGCCCTCTGCGGGCTTGAGATCGTGCAATCGCATCTTGTGTTATTCCAGGGTAGATTGTCTACTCGATCGGCTTGATGTTGACCAGGTGAGCGACCTTTGAGATCGCTCCGCGGATGGCCGGGGTGTCCTCGTGCTCCACCGTCTGGTGAAGCTTTCGAAGGCCCAGGCTCTCCACAGTCCTTCTCTGACCGGCATCGTAGCCGGTCGCGCTTTTGACGTACGTTACAGCGATCTTAGCCATTCTGAGCTGCCACCTGTTGCTGTTGCTGCTGAGGGGGCTGGGCCTGGGGCGGCCTCGGCTTCCTCTGCCCCTGCTTGGGCTGGCGTCGCACCGGCGGGTTCTCCACGAGCTGCCTGCGCTTCGCGAGCACCTCCTGGGGGTCCTTGAGCATCGCCAGCCCGTTGAAAGCGGCCTTGACCGCGTTGACCGGGTTGGTGCTGCCGCGGGCCTTGGTAAGAATGTCCTTCACACCGGCAAGCTCAACCACCGCGCGGACCGCGCCGCCGGCGATAACGCCGGTGCCCGGGCCGGCCGGCTTGAGCATTACCTGGGAGGCGTCCGCGTAAGCTACGACCTCATGCGGAATTGTGCTGCCCTTGAGCGGCACGCGTATCATGTTCTTCTTTGCCTCGACCACGCCCTTGCGCACGGCATCGGGTACGGCGTCTGCCTTGCCCATGCCTACGCCAACGTGGCCGGCGCCGTCGCCGATGACCACCACAGCGCTGAAGCTAAGGTGGCGACCGCCCTTCACAACCTTGGCGACGCGGGAAATCTTCACTACACGCTCTGAGAGGGCCAGTGCCTCCGGATTGATTCTCTCTTGCTGGGTCACCATTAGAAGGAAAGACCTCCCTTGCGCGCCGCGTCCGCGACGGCCTTGATACGGCCATGGTACAGGTACCCGCCGCGGTCGAACACCACCGCCGACACGCCCTGGGCCTTCGCCCTCACGGCGACCAGCTTGCCCACCATCTCAGAGACCTTGACCTTCTTCTGGCCATCGGCCTTGGACTTGACGTCGCCTTCCATGCTGGAAGCTGCTGCCAGCGTCACACCCTTCGTATCGTCGATGACCTGGGCATAGATGTGGTTCAGGCTTCGGAAGACCGCGAGCCTTGGCCTATCGGCCGTGCCCTTTACTTTGCGGCGCACCCTCTGGTGGCGTGCCACCCGTCGCGCCGTGCTGGAACCTTCCCTGGACATTGCTACGCAGCCCTCCTGGCGCTCTTGCCCGGCTTCAGCCGGACCTGCTCGCCAACATATCGGATGCCCTTGCCTGTGTAGGCATTGGGCGGCTTAACTCCACGTATCTTCGCGGCCAGCTGGCCGACTACCTGCCTGTCGATGCCCTTCACGTGCACCTTGGTAGTGCCCTCAACCTCGAGGGTAACGCCGGCGACCGGTTGGACATCAACGGTGTGGCTGTACATCAGGCTCAGGCTGACGCCCTTGCCGGATGGCTGCACTCGATAGCCGACGCCGACAAGCTCCAGCGACTTGGTGTAACCCTGGCTCGCGCCGGTCACCATGTTGGCTATCAGTGCGCGTGTCAGTCCGTGCACCGCCTTGTGGCCTCGCTCATCGGACGGCCGCTGCACTTTGATGGATGCCTTGTCGGCCGTGATCTTCATCTCGGGGTTGAATGACTGGGTGAGAGTGCCCTTCGGCCCCTTCACGGTCACTTCACTGCCCTTCACTGTGGCCTCAACACCCTTTGGGAGTGCGATGGCCAGATTACCTATCCTGGACATTATCGGCTCCTTACCAAACGTAGCAGAGCAGCTCTCCGCCGACGCCTTCGCGCCACGCGGACTTGCCCGTCATCACGCCCTTGGACGTGGAGAGTACGGCTACACCCATGCCGCCGTAGTACCTGGGAATCTCGCCCTTGCGCACGTACACCCGCAGGCCGGGGCGGCTGACCCTTTTGATACCTGTGATTGCGGACTCTTCTTTGCCGCGATAGTGGAGGTACACTTTGATGGCGCCCTGGACGTTCTGGCCCTGGCTCACCTCGAAGTCCTCGATAAAGCCCTCTTCCTTGAGGATCTTGGCCAAAGACGAGTTCATATTGGACGCAGGCACCGTGACCGATTCGTGGCGCACGGCCACGGCGTTACGAATGCGCGTCAGCATATCTGCGATGGGGTCTGTAGCTACTGCCATTGCGTCTCCCTGATCCGCCTGTCACTGTTCGCCGGGCCACGGCCCGGCAGGATTCATTACCAGCTGGCCTTGCGCACTCCAGGAAGCATCCCGGTGAGCGCCATTTCCCTGAAGCATATGCGGCAGAGGCCGGCGTGCCTGATGTAGGCGCGAGGCCTGCCACACCGGTTGCAGCGGTTATGGTACCTTACGGCGAACCGCTGTGGCTTCTTCCACCGTGCTATCTTGGATTCCTTAGCCAAAGTGCGTGCTCCCTGCTAACTTCTCTTGATTGTCAAAATTACTACGCGGCGCGCTTCCCGGAGCCCACGGACTTCTCGAAAGGCATTCCCAGAAGCTCCATGAGCCTGAAGCCTTCGCGGTCCGACGCGGCTGTAGTTACGATCACGATCTGAAGGCCGCGCATCCTGTCGATCGAGTTGTACTCGATCTCCGGGAACATAACCTGCTCCTTGAGTCCGAGGGCGTAATTGCCGCGCCCGTCGAAGGCGTTCCGCGGGACGCCGCGGAAGTCGCGGATTCTCGGCAGCGCGGAGCTGACGAGCCTGTCGTAAAACTCGTACATCCTGCGACCGCGGAGGGTAACGGTGATGCCCATGGGCATCCCCTGCCTGATCTTGAAGGTCGCGATTGACTTGCGGGCGCGAGTCGTTATCGGCTTCTGCCCGGTGATAGTGGTGATGTCCTTCGTCGCAGCCTCAACGGCCTTGGCGTTCGTGATTGCTTCCGCGCCGATGCCAACGTTCACGATGATCTTCTCAAGCCTGGGAATCTGCATCGTGCTGGAGTAGCCGAATTCCTTGAAGAGGGTTGCGGCTACCTCGTCCTTGTACCTGACCGCCAGCCTGGCGGGAGGAAGAGGACCCTTGCGCTCGGGAATGGGCGCCGATTCAGGCTTGGCAGCCCTGGGGGTCTTTGCGCCACCCTTGGCCTGCTCACCCTTCTGCTGGCCCTTCGCGGGGGCCTCTGACTTGGCAGCCTCAGCCTTGGGAGAGTCGGCAGCAGCCTCAGAACGCTTTGCAGCGCCGCCCTTGGCGCCGTCGGACTTTGGAGCCTTCTTGCTCTTGGTGTTATCTGCGTTCTGTTCAGTAGTCACTCGATCACTTCCTTGCACTGTTTGCAGACCCTGGCCTTGGTGCCGTCCGCAAGCTTGCGATGACCAACCCTGGTCGGCTTGCTGCAGTGTGTGCAAACAAGCATAACGTTGGCGGCCAGGAGGGGCATCTCCTTCTGGATGATGCCGGCCTGGCGGACCGTGGCAGACGCCTTGGCGTGCCGGGAAACCATGTTAACGCCCTCAACGAGCACCTTGCCGTGCTTCGGAAGGACCTGCTGCACCTTGCCCTGCTTGCCGCGATCTCGTCCGCGCAGCACCAGGACGGTATCTTCTTTCCTGACGTTCATGTTTACAGGACCTCCGGAGCGAGGGAGACGATCCTCATGAAGTTCTTGTCGCGCAGCTCCCTGGCCACCGGCCCGAAGATGCGCGTGCCGCGAGGCATCAGCTCATCGTTGATGAGCACAGCGGCGTTGTCATCGAACTTGATGTAGGACCCGTCCGGCCTGCGGTATTCCTTGGTGGTCCTCACAATGACGGCCTTCACCACGTCGCCCTCCTTGACGGCGGCGGCGGGCACGGCCTCGCGGACGGAGGCAACGATCACGTCACCAAGGGTGGCGTACACGCGGCCTGAGCCGCCCGGCACGCCGATACACCTGATGACCTTTGCGCCGGAATTATCGGCGACCTTCAATCGGCTATACTGCTGAATCACTTTCGTAGCTCCTGGTGCGCCGTGCCGTTAGGCCTTGGCGGCGCCTTCCGGCGTGGTAGTCGTTGCCTCGACCGGCTGCTCTTGGGGCACTCCGAGCTCGTCCGGCTGTATCTCCGCGATATCGCCCGCGGTCACAACCTCGACGACGCTCCAGCGCTTCGTCTTGGAGAGCGGCCGGGTCTCGCGAATGCGGACGACGTCGCCTGTCTTGGATATCTTGGCCTCATCGTGCGCCTTGAACCGCGTCCTGCGCCGGACGGCCTTCTTGTAGACCGGGTGGACCCTGCGCCACTCGACCTCTACAACGACCGTCTTCTCCATCTTGTCGCTGACGACTGTGCCGACCCTGACTTTGCGTCTTTCAAAGCTCATCTTGCGGTCCTCGCCAGCTCCCTTTCTCGGATCACGGTGTTGATGCGCGCAATCCTCTTGCGGATCTTGCTGATTTCGTGCACGTTGGCCAGCTGCATGGTGGCGGCGCGGAAGCGCAGGTTCATCTGATCCTTGCGCGACTCCACCAGCTCCGTGGCCAGATCGGCATCACCCAATGCTCTGATATCGTCGATTTCCATCTGTATCTCTTCCTCCTCCCCCTGAGGGAGAGGCCTTCGGGGCCTGTGCCGGCCCCGGCATGGTGAGGTCTAGTAAATGCTACTCGTGCGCCGAGACTACCCGGCAGTCCATTGGTAGCTTGTTTGAAGCCAGTTTCAGGGCCTCGCGGGCATCGCTCTCAGGAATGCCGGACACCTCGAACAGCATCCTGCCCGGTAGGACTACTGCAACCCAGTGGTCAACGGCGCCTTTACCGCCGCCCATGCGTGTTTCGGCAGGGCGAGCGGAGACGGACTTGTCCGGAAAGATCCTGATCCAGATCTTGCCGCCCTTGCGGGCGTAGCGGGTGATGACGCGGCGGGCCGCCTCAATCTGCCTGGAGGAAACCCAGGCAGACTCCGTGGCCTTGAGTCCAAACGCACCGAAGTTCATCCCGCTTCCGGCTACCGCGATGCCCTTGCGGCGCCCGCGGTGCTTATTGCGGTATTTAACTCTCTTTGGCTGCAGCATTTGCTGTACCCTCTTGCTCGGTCTTCGCAGGAGCGGAGGTCGCATCGAGCGCCGCGGTGACAGCGTCCACCTGCTTGCGCTGCGGCAGGACCTCTCCCTTGAAAATCCATACTTTCACGCCGATGCGACCGAAACCGGTATGCGCCTCGGCGATCGCGAAATCGATGTCTGCGCGGAGGGTGTGCAGAGGAACCCTGCCCTCCATGGCCTTCTCAGTGCGCGCAATCTCCCCGCCACCGAGGCGGCCGCCCGCGACGACCTTGATGCCCTTCGCCCCGGACTGCATAGTCCTCGTTACGGCCTGCTTGATGGCCCTGCGGAACGCCACGCGCCGCTCGAGCTGGTCTGCGATGTTCCTGGCCACCAGGTAAGCATCCAACTCGGCCTGGCGGATATCCTGAATGTTCAGGCGGATACGCCGGCTGGTGAGCTTTTCGAGCTCCTTGCGCAGCTCTTCAACCTTTTGGCCGCCGCGGCCGATCACGATGCCCGGGCGGGCCGTGTGGATGGTAATCACCACATCGTTCGAGCCCCGCTCGATATCGACCCTGGAAATGCCGGCGTCGTCCTTGTTGGACGTTACGGCCTTCCGGATGGCCATGTCTTCTTTGACAAGCCCGCGGTACTCTTTCTGCTTGTCAGCGAACCACTTGGCCTTCCAATCGGAAGTGATCCCGAGCCGGAACCCTACTGGATGAGTCTTATTTCCCAAGCTACTTGGCCTCCTGGTCAACCACGACCGTGACGTGGCTATTCCTGCGGTGAATTCGGGTGCCGCGGCCGCGGGCGCGAGCACGGAAGCGCACCGTGCGGGGGCCTTCGTTGGCATAGATCTCCACGATCTTCAGGTCTGCCGTCCGAGTGACCATTTCGTTCTCGGCGTTCGCCGTCGCGGACTTCACAACCTTGGCGATCTGGGCGGCGGCGGGAGAGGGGTTGAACGCCAGAATGTTCATGGCGTCCTGGACCTTCTTGCCCCTGACCATGTCGATGATCAGCCCCATCTTGCGGGCCGAAATACCTGTGTTTTTAGCTGTCGCTGTTGCAGCCACTGTCCCTGACCTCTGCCACTTTCCTAGGACGGCGAAGTGGTCTTCTCTGATTTCGAGGAATGCCCGCGGAACGTCCTGGTGGGGGCGAACTCGCCGAGGCGATGGCCAACCATGTTCTCCGTGATGAACAGGGGAACATGGCGGCGGCCGTCATGAATAGCTATCGTAAGGCCAAGCATATCGGGGACGATCATAGATGCCCGGGACCAGGTGCGGATCACAGCCTTGCTGTTCGCGCGCCGGGTGCTCTCCACCTTCTTGGCGAGATTTGCGTCTACGTATGGCCCCTTCTTAACTGACCTGGACATGTAAGTCTCTAGCCTCCAGCTATTCTACCGATTGTGAGTTCTGCGGCTCAATATGTACTTGCTCGTGGACTTGTTCCGGCGCGTCTTCTTGCCGAGAGTAGGCTTGCCCCACGGGCTCTTCGGGCTTGACATGCCTATGGGTGAGCGGCCCTCACCACCGCCGTGCGGGTGAGCATTAGGCGCCATGGCCACACCGCGTACCGACGGCCGGATACCCAGGTGGCGCTTGCGGCCGGCCTTGCCGAGCTTGATGTTCTTGTGGTCCACCGCGCCTACCTGGCCGACGGTGGCGTTGCAGTCCGCCAGGACCCGGCGTACCTCGCCGGAGGGAAGGCGGAGGAGAGCGTAGCCGCCCTCTTTCGCCAGCACCTGGACGCCTGCGCCAGCGCTGCGAGCGAGTTGAGCGCCCTTGCCGGGCTTCAGCTCCACGCTGTGAACGATCGTGCCGGTGGGGATTGCCCTGAGCGGCAACGTGTTACCTGTCTTGATGTCCGCGCCCTCGCCGGTCTCAATCTTGTCGCCGACATTCATGCCGACAGCAGCAACAATGTACCGCCAATCGCCATCGACATACTTGATAAGAGCGAGCCTGGCAGACCGGTTCGGGTCGTACTCGATCGCGTCCACCTGCCCGACTACGCCCGGCTTGTCGCGCCGGTAGTCGACAATGCGGACCTGCCTCTTGTGGCCGCCGCCGCGATGGCGCACAGTCACCCGCCCGGTGTCCGTCGCCCTGCCCGCCCGCTTGGCGTTATTGGCGATGAGCGACTTCTTCTTGGGCTTCGACCGGGTCAGCTCCTCAAACGTCTGGAGGACCGCGCCGCGGCGTCCCGGAGATGTTGGCTTGAATGTCTTTAGTGGCATTTACACACCCTCGAACAGCGTGATCTTATCGCCCTGCTTCAGGGTGACGATCGCCTTTTTCCAAGACTTCGCGTAGCGGATCTTCGGGCCGAACCGCTTGGCCTTGCCGCGCATCGTCACGGTGTTGACCTTGACGACCTTTACGTTGAAGGCCTTCTCCACGGCGGACTCAATATCCAGCTTGGTCGCATGAGAGGCGACCTCAAAGGCATACCGGCCCTGCTCCTGGAGAAGAGTGGACTTCTCAGTAATGATCGGCCTCTTCAGAATCTCAAAGCTCTGCATATGTTCCTATGCCTGTGCGTCCGCAGCGGCGGACTTTTTCTTGCCGCGCACCAGCGGGCCGCCCCATAGCGACTCCACCTTGCGGACAGCGTCAACCGTCATGACAAGCTTCTCGTGCTTCATCAGGTCCAGCGAGTTAAGCTGGGCGGCCGGCAGAAGCTTCACGCCCGCAATATTGTGGGCGGAGCGGATTACCTGTTCGCTGGCACCGTCCCCGACGAAGAGCGTCCTGGAAGACGCGACGCCCAGGGCGCCCAGCACCTTGGCGACCTCTTTGGTCTTGGGCTGCTCGATGGCGAGCGCCTCAACGACGACCAGGTTGCCTTCCTTGACCTTATCGGACAGAGTCATCGTTAAGGCAGCGCGCCTTACCCTCTTGGGAGTGTACTGGCGGTAGCTCCGAGGCGTGGGTCCGAAGACCACTCCGCCGTGCCTCCACTGGGGAGCGCGGATGGAGCCCTGGCGGGCGCCGCCGGTATGCTTCTGCGGGCGCGGCTTCTTGCCGCCGCCGGATACTTCCACCCGGTTCTTGGTCTTGTGCGTCCCCTGGCGTGCGTTGGCCTGGTAGCCGACGATTACCTGGTGAACGAGGTAGGCGTTCATCGGGACCGCGAAAACGTCGTCGCGGACCTCGATCGTCCCTACTTCATTGCCTTCGATATTCTTCAGATTGATTTCCACGCCTGCCTACCCCTTCTTCCGGGTCTTGCGGATGGACTTCCTGATCCTGACGATGCTATTGGTCGCACCAGGAACGCCGCCCCTGACGAAGAGCAGGTTGCGCTCGTTGTCCACGCTGATGACGTACATGTTCTTTACAGTGTGCTTGGAGTCACCCATGTGGCCGGCCATGCGAAGGCCCTTGATGACGTGGCCGGGCCACGTGCCGGAGCCGATCGAACCCGGATGGCGCTGGCGGTCGGACTGACCGTGCGTCCGCGGGCCGCCGTGGAAGCCGTGCCTGCGAACGACGCCCTGGTAGCCGCGGCCCTTGATAAGGCCGATGGCGTCCACCTGGTCGCCCGCCTCGAAGATGTCGACCTTGATCTCCTGCCCAACCTGGTACTGCGACGGGTCTTCCGTGCGCAGCTCGCCAAGGTGGCGGAAGTTCTTGCCGACGGGCTTGAGGTGGCCCTTGGCCGGCTTGCTCAGCTTCTTGGCCTCGTCGAAGCCAATCTGTACCGCCCCGTACCCATCCTTGTCAGGAGTCTTTACCTGGGTGACGGTGCACGGCCCAATCTGGATAGCGGTGACCGCCACAACGGCCCCGTCTTCCAGGAACATCTGGGTCATTCCGATTTTCTTGCCGATCAGTTCTGTTACAGGCATGTTCTTTGCTTCTACAGCTTGATTGAGATATCAACGCCCGCGGGGACGTTGAGCCTGGTCAACGAGTCGATCGTCTTCGACGTCGGGTCCAGGATGTCTATGAGCCGGTTGTGGGTCCTGAGCTCGAAGTGCTCCCGGGAGTCCTTGTCGATGTGCGGCGAGCGGATAACGCAGAACCGCTTGATCGTCGTGGGGAGGGGCACTGGACCCGCAACCCGCGCGCCGGTCCTCTCGGCGGCCTCAACGATGTGGGCCGCGGACAGGTCCAGGATTCTGTGATCGAACGCCTTCAGGATGATGCGGATCTTCTGCTTATTGACCATTTTCCACCATTAGTAGACTGACGACGCCACTATGCCGTCTTCGCGGCGATCACGGAGGCAGGCGCCTCTTCGTAGCTTTCGAACTCCATCGTGTAAGAGGCCCGGCCCTGGGTCAGCGACCGGATCGTGTTCGCATAGCCGAACGCCTCGCCGAGGGGCACGTTGGCGCGAACGACCTGGGTGTCGCCCAGACCCTCGATACCGCGGATGTTGGCGCGCCTGCGGCTAAGGTCGCCGAGAATGTCACCCAGGAAGTCCCCGGGCGTGGTAACCTCGAGCTTCATCACCGGCTCCAGGATCACAGGCTTGGCCTTTGAAAGGGCCGCCTTCGCGCCTATCTGCGCCGCAGCGCGGAATGCCATTTCAGACGAGTCAACGTCGTGGTAGCTGCCGTCAACCAGGCGGAACAGCACGTCCACGACAGGGTAGCCACCGAGCGGGCCGGCGGTAAGAGCATCGACGACGCCCTTCTGCACGGCCGGGAAGAACTCTTTGGGAACGGAGCCGCCCTTGACGGCCTCGACGAACTTGTAGCCCTCGCCGCGAGGCAGGGGCTCGACCTCAAGCCACACGTGGCCGTACTGGCCGTGACCGCCGGACTGCTTGACCAGCCGGCCCTCGGCCCTCGCCGCCTGGCGAATGGCCTCGCGGTACGCGACCCTGGGCCGGCCGACGTTGGCCTCAACCTTGAACTCGCGCTTCATGCGGTCGACAATGATCTCCAGGTGAAGCTCACCCATGCCGGACATGACAGTCTGGCCGGTCTCATCGTCGTAGCGGATCTTGAGCGTCGGGTCCTCGGACGCCAGCTTGTTCAGCGCCTCGCCGAGCTTCTCCTGGTCCACCCTGCTCTTCGGCTCGATGGCCACGGAGATGACGGGCTCAGGGAAATTGATAGACTCGAGCTGGATGATTGAATTCTCGTCGCACAGCGTGTCGCCGGTGCCGGTATCCTTCGCGCCCACGCAGGCCGCGATCTGGCCCGTGCCGATCTCGCTGATATCCTCGCGCCGGTCGGCGTGCATCTTGACCAGGCGGCCAAGGCGCTCGCGCTTGCCGGTCGTGGCGTTGTAGACGGAGGAGCCGGACTTGATAGTGCCGGAGTACACACGAATGTAAACGAGGCGACCGATGAACGGATCGGAGACGACCTTGAAAGCAAGGGCGGAGAAAGGCTCGCTGTCGGCGGCCTTTCGCACCAGGTCCGCTCCGGAGCGAGGGTCCTTGCCCTCGGCAGCGGGAACGTCGAGCGGAGACGGCAGGTAAGAAACCACTGCGTCAAGTATTGCCTGCACCCCGCGATGGCGCAGCGCGCTGCCGCACATTACCGGGACGATCTTGTTGTGGCAGACTGCCTTGCGGAGAGCAGCTTTCAGCTCGTCCTCAGAGATCTGCTCACCTTCAAGGAACTTCACTATCAGAGCATCGTCCGTCTCCGCAATCTTCTCAATCATGCGATCGCGGTACAACTTGATCTGCGCCTTCATATCCTCCGGGACCTGGGTCTCAATGGGAGGAGTGGGGTTGTCGTCAATGAATAGCCATGCCTTCTGCTCTATCAGGTCCACATATCCTTCGAACTTGTCTTCGGAGCCGATGGGTAGCTGAATGGCTACCGGGTTGGCGCGGAGCCTGTGGATGATGCTGTCGATGGCCTTCTGGTAGTTGGCGCCCACCCTGTCCATCTTGTTGATGAAACAGATCCTTGGGACCTTGTACTTGTCGGCCTGGCGCCACACAGTCTCGGACTGGGGCTGCACGCCAGCGACTGCGTCGAAGATAACGACGCCGCCGTCGAGGACGCGGAGGGACCGCTCCACCTCGGCCGTGAAGTCCACGTGGCCCGGGGTGTCGATAACGTTGATGTCGTAGCCCTTCCACTCGGCGTTCGTCGCGGCGGACATAATCGTGATGCCGCGCTCGCGCTCCTGCGCCATGAAGTCGGTCGTCGTGGTGCCCTCATCAACGTTGCCCACCTTGTGGATGCGGCCCGTGAAGAACAGCACGCGCTCTGTGACGGTCGTCTTGCCGGCGTCGATATGCGCGATAAAGCCGATGTTTCGTATCCTGCTAAGCTTCGTTGTCGTGTTAGTGGTCATGTTCCTACTTCAACTTACAAGGGCAGCATCGGACCCGGACGGGCTGTCGCCCCGCATCCTCTCCTACCACCGATAGTGCACGAACGCGCGGTTGGCCTCTGCCATCCTGTGCACATCTTCCTTCCGCTTCACAGCCTCGCCCTGCCCCCTGGAGGCGTCCATCAGCTCGGCAGCCAGGCGCTCCGCCATGGGCTTGCCCTTGCGGGACTTCGCCGCGTTGATGATCCACCTGTAGGAGAGGGCCATCTGCCTCTCCGGGCGCACTTCCCTGGGAACCTGGTAAGTCGCGCCGCCTACGCGGCGGGACCGTACCTCGAGCGCGGGCATGGCGTTTCTGATCGCCTGCCGGAATACCTCGATGCCGGGCCGGTGTGCCTGCTTCTCAACCTCGTTGAGGGCCCCGTACACGATCCGCTGGGCCGTGGTGCGCTTGCCGTCCTGCATCACCCTGTTGATGAATCTGGTCAGCTCAACGCTTCCGAACTTCGGATCAGCGAGTACTTCCCTGCGCTCTGCTCTTCTACGCCTTGCCATGCTTTCCTCAGTGTCCCACACCGGAAGCTTCCTTCCGGCAGATTAAATAACAAAATTCGTCGCCGTCGTTCCTGGAATAAGGGTCCGAATCCGTGAGGGGAGGGCCTTACTCTTGCTTCGCCTGCGGCTTCTTGCTGCCGTACTTGCTGCGGCCCTGCTTGCGCTCGTTTACACCGGCGGTGTCCAGAGCGCCGCGAACGATGTGGTAGCGGACTCCGGGGAGGTCAGGCACCCTGCCCCCGCGGATCAAGACAACGGAGTGCTCCTGGAGGTTGTGTCCTTCGCCGGGAATGTACGCCGTCACTTCCATGCCGTTGGTGAGGCGCACCCTGGCGACCTTGCGGAGAGCGGAGTTCGGCTTCTTCGGGGTCTGCGTCCTTACGATAGTGCAGACGCCTCGCTTCTGCGGGGAGCCCGTGTCTCTTCGGGTCCTGTTTTTCAGTGAGTTGAAAGCGAAGCGGAGCGCAGGGGACTTTTGCCGCCTGCTCTTGGAGCCCCGTCCCTTTCGTACCAGCTGATTTACCGTTGGCATGACACTTCCTTCTTCAATTTCACATCGTGCCGGCGGCGCCTTTTCGCAAGGCGCAATTTATCTTTCATGTCCCGAAGGACACAAAGAGAGATTATACAAAGTTCCTACCTGCATGTCAACCGTGCAGGGGGGCCATAAATCGGCGTTCCCCAGTCATCAGGCCAAGCGGACACGCCTCGCCCGGAACGGCTATACGATGCGACGCCCGCTCGCCCTTCTCCCATATCGCAGAACAAGTGTCCCGACTGCCACTAGCCCTGAGCCGGCGGCCATCAAAGCTGTCGGCGTCCAACCGAACGCCCACCATCCCCCCGTCTGAGGAGGCGCTATCTGCGCCTGAGGCGCCACGGTAAAGGACGCGATCTGCCGGTCCAGCCGCACCTGGTGGTCCCCGGGCGGCCTGACAGTCTCAAAGCTAATGATGACGCTCTGTCCGGGCTAAACGTCCACGTTCTGCGTTGATTCGATCTCGCTGTCGATCCAGAGTGTCGCGGAGTACGTCCCCGCGGCCTGCCCGGTGTTGCTGACGCGCGCCGACACCGTGACCCGCTCGCCGATCAGCGGCGCCGAAGGGGCCACCGCCAGGTCAGTCACTTCGAATGTCTGCTCTTGGATCTCCCTGGACCCCGTAACGGCAAACGTTGAGAACCCGGGCACCACTACCGTGTAGTAGACCCTCTCCTGGTCCTCTCGAATGCGCTTTGACGGGTACGGTGTCGACGTGCGCTTTTGCTCGTCGAACCTGTTCAGTTCGACTGACCACTTGTGGACCTGGTTGGAATCCAGCCAGGTCTATTCTACGAAGAACATTGCGGCCGCTGCATTCACGTCAGCCGGCTGGGCGTTCTGCAGGTTGATGCTGAAAAAAGAGCTTGCGACTTTGCCTGCCGGAAGGTCAGGCAGCGCGGCCGGCTTCACACTGAGGCTATCCACTAGCACTTTCAAGTCGGGGGTGGACCGGTTGAACCGCGCCAGCACCCTGTCGATCGGCGCTGGGCTTCCCACAAGCGCGGACCATTGCCCCTGGAGCGCGGCCGTCGAGTATAGCGTCGTGTCGGCAGTCAGGGCCTGTGCCTGCGGCCTGTCCAGCGCCGGCAGCACGGTTGGCCGTATCCAGGTGGCCAGGTGCATCGAAGGCACGCTCGGCAGCTTGTCCAGCAGCGTCGGCAGCGGCATCTCCCAGAGCTTCTGGGGAGTAATCTCGGGCAGCCGCTACAATGAGGCTATCCTCTTCCAGAAGCTCTACGATGTTAATGGCCTTCGATGTGGTGATGTTCTCCATCACGGCGCCGGCTTTCACCGGCTCCATTTCAGCCCACACCGGCGCGGACGCCGCTGAGAACATTGCCTCTACGATCGCGGCGGCCTTGTCCATGGTGACGGTTTCTAACACGCGGACCGCTTCCCCGAACGAGAGGGACTCCATAATCTTGACCGCATCCGCGACTGTTGCGGCCTGCACTCTTTCCGCAGGGTCCGACGGAGCGGGCGCCTGGGCGCGTGCGACGGGACCCGTAGATACGGCAGGGAGAAGCGCCGCGCCGACCGCCAATGTCTTCAAGATTCTCAAACTCGCGCCTCTTGCGAACGAACGGCCGGTGGATACCACCGAAATATGGTAGCCAACCCGGGACGCTCTTACAATACGGCAGCTTTTCGTCGACCGCCGCGCGGGGTGTTGCCTGCCCCCACTCCGACAGCTATCGTTGTGGCAAATGGCGATTTGAAACGGAGGGCGAATGGAGAAGAGAGTCCTGGGAAAGACCGGCCTCGAAGTCAGCCTCCTCGGAATCGGACTGTTCGAGATCGGCCTCCTCGACAGGCGCGATGGGGTGCGGCAGGTCACCGGCCTCCTTAATGCGGCCCTGGACATGGGAATCAATTTCCTGGACACCGGCGAATGCTATTACAGCTCAGAGGATCTGATCGGCAAAGCGGTGTCCGGCAGGCGGCGCGAGTTTGTCCTCGCCACAAAGTTCGGCCACGCGGTGGAGAGTGTCGATAGTCCGGAATGGTCGAAGGTCACCCTCGCGGCGAGCCTCGACCGCAGCCTGAGGCGGTTGCAGACCGACCACGTGGACATCATCCAGCTCCACTCCTGCACGAAGGATATCCTTGAGGCAGGAGAGGTTATCGAAGCGCTCTTTCGCGCCAGGGAGGCCGGCAAGGCGAGGTATATCGGATATAGCGGCGACAATGACGCCGCGCTATGGGCCGCCCGGAGCGGCGCGTTCGACACTCTCCAGACCAGCTTCAACCTCGTGGACCAGCTCGCCAGGAAAGAGCTTCTGGGTATCGCCGAGGCGAACCACCTCGGCATAATCATCAAACGGCCTATCGGAAACACTGTCTGGGGCGCGGCCGCGAGGCCTGGCCTTTCCCGCGGTAACTACTACGAGCGGGCGGTAGCTATGTCCGCCCTCGGGCCCCTGCCCGACGCCCCGGAGGATGCCGTGGAAATGGCACTTGGGTTCATCTTCTCGCATCCCCAGGTTGACACCGCTATAGTGGGCACTACAAGCTTGAAGCATCTCAAGGCAAACGTGGAGACTATCGAGAAGAGGCTTCCGATTTCCCCCTCGACAGTAGCGGAATTGCGCCGGCGATTTGACATCCTTGGGAAGGACTGGCCGCAGCAGAAATAGGCGTGATTACCTTCTCCGCGTCTCACCCGATTCCGGCACCCATCCTCGAGCCTGCGCCGGGTCTTCCGGCCGCCGCTGCAGGTCTTCGAACGACATCTGGGCGCCACCCGGAGCTCGAGGCGCCCGATGGGCCTGCCGGGCAGTCCTGTGAGAAGTGGCCACCTCCGCCGACGCACGCGGCCTCACGGGCATTACCGGCCTGGCGATAACAAACGGCGGCAGCGGGGGCTGAGAGCCGGCGGGCTTCGCCGGAGATGCCGTCGCCCGCGGGGCGGGTACCACCGCACTCGGCGGCTTTGCTATCCACGTCGACACGTTCGGCCGCATGGGAGGGTTGTATATTCCGCGCGAAGGAGGGGGCGCCTTCTCCTCGCGAACGTACGGGTCAGCTCCGCAGCTCAGGTTAACGCGCAGGCGCTCGATCAGGTGCTCAACATCGTTCTTGTCGCGGTTGTACTTGTGCAGCGAAGACCGGAGCACCTCCAGGCTGGCCTCCGTCTCGGGCAGCACCACAAGCCGCACGCCCATCTTCTGCAGCCTGTCCGCTTCCTGCTTCCAGTCCACCTTGGCGATGATGTCCACCGTCGGCTTGATCCCCTGCACCTTCTTGACAGTGCGGACCGTCGCCTCCGGGTCGCTGATAGTGATTATGACGAGCCTCGCGAAACGGACATTGGCGGCCATGAGAACGTTCTCGTTGGTGCTTACACCGTACACGCCGTAGTGGCCCCTCGCGCGCCACCTGTCTATCACGCCAGGGTCGATATCTATCACGGCCAACGGCACCTTTTGCTGCTCCAGGGCCTGTGCGACCGCCGAGCCTACCCTGCCCAGCCCGCAAACGACAACATGGTTGTGCATCAGTGGGTCGATATCGGCCTCGTCATCGGCCCGCGACTTGTATGGGCGCAGCCACTTGTAACGCTTCCCCAGCCGGGCCACGCCCCAGTCCCCTGCCGCCATCACGCCGGGTGTAAGCGCCATCGTGAGCACCGTGATCGTCACGGCGAACGACACGAAGTTAGAGTCCACAAGCCCAAGGGCGGCGGCCGCACCGCATATGATGAAGCTAAACTCTCCCACCTGGAACATTCCTATGCCCGTCAGGATGGATGTCACAGGCAGGTAACCGAACCACAGCATAAAGACTGTGGTGAAGACCACCTTTAGCACCGAAGACAGCACTATGACCCAAACGACAAGCATCCAGTTGTCCAGGATGTATGAGGGGTCCGTCAGCATGCCGAGCGAAACGAAGAACAGAGCGGCAAACGTGTCCTTGAGCGGCAGTACCTCGGAAAGGGCGCGGTGCCCGAAATCCGACTCAGCGAGGATCATGCCCGCGAGAAACGCTCCCATGGCAGCGGAGAGTCCCGTCATTGATGTCACTGCGGCAGTGCCGAATATTACCGCGACTACCGCCAGAAGGAACAACTCCCTGGAACCGAGCAGGGTGATGCGTTTGAGGACCCATGGGATGACTTTGCCGCCCAGGATCCAGGTAACGGCCAGCATCGCCCCCGCCTGCAACAGGCCCAACCCCACGTTTTGCACCACCGAGCCCGCCTCGCCGTCCAGGACCGGTATGAGTGCGACCATCGGAATGAATGCAACGTCCTGCAGTACGTGGAGACCGGTCATCAGCCTGCCGTGCACTGTCCTCAGCTCGTTGCGGTCAGCGAGCACCTTCAGCACAACCATCGTGCTGCTCAGCGAGACGATCATCCCCATGATCACCGCTTCCTTGGGGAGCCACCCGGCAAGAAGGGCGAAGGGAAAGAACCCCGCCATAGTCAGGATGATCTGGGCCGTACCCCCGAGCACCACCGCCTTGCCTGCTTTGCGAAGCTCCCTGAGGGAAACTTCCGCGCCCACGGCGAACATCAGCAGGACGACGCCAAACTCGGCGAGAGTGTGCACTATGTCCTGGTCGTGCACCAGTTTTAACACATAGGGGCCGATCACAACGCCGGCGACCAGGTAACCGAAAATCACCGGGAGCCGCAAAAAACGGGCGATGGTGGCGCCGGCAAAGGCGCCCACCATGATTATGATTATCTCTACAAAAAGCGTGCCGTCTGCATGCATAGTAGATGAATGCTAAACAGAGTCTTAGATTCTTACAAGGAGAATTTGAGCCCCGTTTGCGAGGAACAAATCGCTGCGCCCGGCTTGACACCCGCACCCATCCCGTTAGAATTGTCCATGGTTACACGCCAGCCGTAGTGGTACCCAGGGTGCTACCCCCAAGGAGATGTGACTTGAAAGTAATCCTTATAGGCGCGGGGCGCGGTCGGAGGCTCATGCCGCTCACGGCGTCGGAGCCGAAAAGCTTCACTAGCGTCACGGGCAGGCGGATCCTCGACTGGTCGATGGACGCGTTCATAGAGAACGGGCTGAGCAACTTTGTCTTCATTGGCGGGTACCTTATCGACGTTGTGCGCAAGGCATACCCGTCCTTTACGTTCGTAGAGAACAGGGACTGGGCCAATAACAACATACTGTTCTCGCTGATGTGCGCCCGTGACCAAATGTCGGATGGATTCTACGCAACCTACACAGACACGCTCTATCTCGGCAACGCCGTAAAGGCGCTAAAGGAGTCCCCGCACGATATCACCGTCGTTATGGACACGAGGTGGCGCGAGCGGTACAGGTTCCGGAGCCAGCACCCCGAGTCCGACGGTGAGAAGATGATTGCTAACGGCGACAAGGTCCTAAGGATGTCTCGCAAGATCCCTTCAGAAGAGGCTTCTGGGGAGTACACCGGGGTCATCAAGATGACGCCCAGGGGGGCGGCCCAATTCGTGGACTGCTTCGACAAGCTGCTCAGGGAACTTGGCCAGGACAGGATCATCGCCGAGAACCGCACTTTCAAGATGGCGTATGTGATCCACCAGATGGACCGCATGATAGACGCAGGAATAGACATCCACTGCGTCCGCATTCCCGGGGACTACCATGAGATAGATACACTGGAAGACCACGCACTGGCCACGAAGGACTGGGACAGCCGCTTCGCGAAATGATAGACCAACCGATCAAACGAGAGGACCATGCCCACCAAGCTCTTCCCCACCACCGTGGTCGGCTCCATGCCGCGGCCGCAGTACATCAAGGACCTCGTTGAGGCGCAGGCCGCCTCCGGCCAGAGCCTCGGCGCGGACTTCCAGCGCATGATGGACTCCGCCGTCCCGTATGTAGCCCAGATGCAGGAGATGGCTGGAATAGACATCATCTCCGACGGCGAATGGCGGCGGAAATCGTACATTGGCGTCATCGCAGACATATGCTCAGGCTTTGAGCTCTCGATCAGGGAGGTGAACGGCCAGCGCCAATCGTGGCACATAGTCACGGGGGAGATCAGGCCAAACAACCCGGGGCAGATCGCGCGGGAGGCGAGATTTCTGAGGGAGCATACGTCAAGGGACGTCAAAGTTGCGCTCCCCTCCCCTTACCTGCTGGGACAGCGGATGTGGGACCCGGAGCTTTCCCGGGGGGCGTACCCTTCGCGTCGCGACTTCACTGAGGCGCTGGTGCCTGTGCTTCGCGATGAGCTGATTGCCCTGCGCAATGAAGGCGTGGCGATAGCGCAGTTCGACGACCCTCAGCTCTGCCTGTTCGTGGACCCCGCGGCGCGGGCCGACTACGCGGACCCCGATGCGGAGATGATGTACTGCGTGGATATGCTTAACCGGATTGTCGACGGCGTGGACGGCATCAAGCTGGCGCTGCACCTCTGCCGCCGCAACAAGGGGCGCAGCGGATGGCTGGGACAGGGAGGCTACGTGGCGATATTGCCCGCCTTGAAGGAGCTTGAGCTCCACATGCTGATGATGGAGTTCGCCATGCCGGCAGCCGGCGACAAAAAGGTGCTGGCCGATCTCCCCGAGAGGTTCGAGATCGGCCTTGGCTGCATCGACTGCCGCAGCCAGCACATAGACACGCCGGAGGAGATCGTCGCGCGGGTGAAGCAGGCGCTCGAATACGTCGCGCCTCACCGCATCACCCTGCACCCCGATTGCGGCTTCGCCCCCGGCAGCGCGGCTGACATCCCTATAGACGAGGCCTACCTCAAGCTCAAGAACGAGGCGATCGCCGCGCAGATGCTGCGGGACTCGGTTTGATAGAACTACCCGGCTTCCTGCATCAGGAACGCGCGTTGCGCCCGTGCCTTCATTCGCTCGTACTCGTCCGCGTGGGCGTCGCCTCCCGGGTCATCAGAGACCCCACTCGCCGCGTACCTTGTCGCTGTAAAGCCGCACTGGAAACAGTGTTTCTGGTCATCCTCGTCCAGGTACATGTCACCGGTACTACACCTCGGACAGGACTTGAGCCACATCATACCCCCGCCCCCTCCCCTGCCTCTTGCCGACGTCTGCGCGGTGCGCTGGTGTCGATTAAAGCAATATTACCGGCCCGCAGAACGTCGTCCATCGGCAATTGCCATAACACCGCATAAGCCCTATTGACGATGCTTTCCGGGACCAACAGCCACGGAGGGGCACCGTCCCCTTGGACTATGCGCTGGTAACACGCGCCGCGCTGTTGGTACAGTTCATATCAGCCGGGCCTCGCCTTCTCTGGAGGGGCATATGCAGAAACTTTTCGGCATTCCCATGGGTGACCTGCTCGTGGCGCTCGCCGCGCTGTTTGCGATTGCCACGGCCGTCACCGTCTTTGTGGCGGTCCGGAACCGGGTTGCCCTCCGCATGGCCCTCCGCAACGTGCCGCGCCGCCGCGCCCAGTCCGTCCTCATCGTCCTCGGGCTAATGCTCGCGACGGCGCTTTTCGCCGCTTCCTTCACCACCGGCGACACGCTCACCCACTCGATCCGCGTCCAGGTGGTCCGCGACCTTGGCAACGTGGATATCCTTGTCAACTCGCGTGCTACGGAGGTGAGCGGCCGCCCGGCCTATTTCGACATGGCCTACTTCGATACCGTGCGCAACGCGCTATCCGGCGACCCGAACGTGGACGGCGTTGCGCCGTTGATCAGGGAGAGCTTGCCCGTTGTCGCTCCGTCCACAAGGCAGAGCGAGCCATCCGTGGCCGTGCTGGGCGTGGACCCGCAATGGATGGCTGGATTCGACCCGGTCGTGGACACGGACGGGAGACCCCTCCGCGTTGACGATCTGGCCCTCGAAGAGGCCTTCGTCAGCGCACGGCTTGCCGAAGTGCTGGAAATATCGCCGGGCGACACTATTGAGGTCTACGCCGGGCAGGTCGCGATTCCCATCAAGGTCGCAGGCGTTTACGAGAGGGGCGGCAACCCCGCGGGGCCACTGTCGATCATTGTGCCGCTCAGCACAATGCAGTCCGTCCCCGGGCTGGCCGGACGGATAACCGACGTCGTCATTTCCAACACCGGTGACTCCGTGTCCGGCGCGGGCAGGTCGGATGCCGTGGAAGCCAGGCTCAAGCCCGTCCTGGAGGGCAGCGATCTCAGAATCGTCAAGCGCAAGCAGATGGCCCTGGAGAACGCGGAGGCGAACGGCAGCGAGATCACAACGGTCTTCTTCGTATTCGCTCAGTTCTCCGTCGCCGCTGGTATCCTGCTGATATTCCTGATATTCGTGATGCTCGCCGCCGAGCGGAAGAAGGAGCTGGGCATGGCCCGCGCCGTGGGCACCCAGCGCGGACATGTGATCCGCATGTTCACGTTTGAGGGCGCGGCGTACTCGCTCATGGCGGCCGCAATCGGCAGCGCGCTGGGGGTGCTGGTCGGCCTCGGGATGGTGCGGATCATGGGTATCGCCTTTGCAGACGAGAACTTCCAGTTCGCATTCTCGTTTAACTGGCGCAGTGTGATCATCGCCTACACACTCGGTATGGGCCTGACGTTCGGCGTGGTCCTGCTCTCCTCGTGGCGGGTCAGCCGCCTGAATATAGTGCGCGCGGTTAGAGACCTGCCCGAGCCGCCGCAGGGACGCAAAACGCTGGTGGGTACCATACTGGCAATGCTCGTCCCCATTGCCGGAGCGGCGTTCATCTACTATGGCCTCGAGTCCGAAGGGATGGGCGCGTTCATGCTCGGGGTATCCCTGGTCATAATCGGCCTCGCCCTGATCGCCCGGCGCTTCGGGTTGAGTGACCGCATCGCCTTCACCGTGGCGGGGCTCGGAGTCCTTGCCTGGTGGCTGCTGCCGCTCGATGCCGTGCGCGAACTCGTCCCGGACCTCAACCAGGGTATCGAGATGTTCTTTCTGTCCGGCCTGATGGTCGTAATCGGCGCGGTCTGGACGGTGATATACAACTCGGACATCATTCTGAACGTGACGATGGCCCTGTTCGGCCGCTTAAGGACTCTTTCTCCGGTGATGAAAGCAGCTGTTTCGTACCCGATGCAGGACAGGCTCCGCACCGGCATGACGCTCGCAATGTTCTCGCTGGTAGTGTTCACGCTGACCGTTATGGGATTTGTCATCGCCTCGAATAGCGCCGTCTATGCGGACCCGCTCAAGCTCTCCGGCGGCTACGCCGTTCGCACGGTAACGAACGCCGCCAACCCGGTGAGCGATATGCGCTCCGAGCTCGGCGGCGTCGATGGCCTTGACCTTTCCGGGGTTGGAGCGATAGGCAGCCTGAGCGGCGCAACGGCGCCCATGAAGCAGGACGGAACCGACAAAAAGATGGTGGACGACTGGTTCGTCCGCGGAGTCGATCAGGGATATGCGGAGAGCGTCACGTTCGGCTTCCTCCTCATGGACAGCGAGTTCTCGACTCCGCGCGAAGTGTGGCAAGCGCTGATGAGCCGGCCCAATACCGCGATCGTGGACGACTTCATGGTGCGTGCGCGAACGGACTTCAGCGTCGGCGAGTCCGGCCCAGACCTGCAGCTGGAGGGGTTCTACAGGGAGGACAGGACTCTGCCGGAAACCTACCTGCTCGTCCGTGACCCGCGTACGGGAACCGAGACGAGGCTCCGGGTGCTGGCTGTGGCTTGCCCAGGACTCATGGTACTCCGCGCCTGTGACCGTGTCCCAGGCCACGCTGGAGTCAGTGATGGGCGGCCCTGTGCCGGCGCGCCAGCACGTGTTCAGGCTCGCAGAAGGGACGGACCCGGAGCGGTTCGCCCGGGCTATCGAAGCCGGCCTGATCGAGAACGGCGTGCAGGCCATATCTGTCCCGCAAGAAGTCAGGGAGGACGCCGGATCTTCAAGAATGATGGACACGTTGCTCCAGGGGTTCATGGGGCTGGGCCTCATTGTCGGAATTGCGGCGCTGGGGGTAATCGCCGCCCGCTCCGTTGTGGAGCGCCGCCAGCAAATCGGCGTCCTGCGCGCCATAGGCTTTCAGAAGGGCATGGTGCAGCTTACGTTCCTGCTGGAGGCATCGTTTGTCGCGCTCATGGGCGTGGCCATGGGCGTAACCCTGGGAGTGCTGCTGGCGTTCAACATGATCAGCGAGCTATCTAAGGAAATCGCAGGCCTTACGTTTCAGATGCCCTGGAGCACCATCGCTGTACTAGTGGTGATCACCTTCGGAGCGTCGCTGCTGACCACGTTTCTTCCGGCGCGCCAGGCGGCCAGGGTGTACCCAGCCGAGGCACTCCGGTCCGAATAACGGCGCCGTCCCCTTTTCCCGGTCCCCCCTTGCGCTCAATGCTAGAATAGCTTTCGGCATGGAAGAAAAAGAACTAAAGTACTGGATCTCTTTCAATCGCATACCGCACATCGGCCGCGTCCGGGTCAGGCTGCTGGAGAGCCACTTCGGATCGCTGTCCGATGCGTGGCGCGCCGGAATTGCTGAGCTGAAGCGCGCGGGTCTCGACGAGCGGTCAGCGCAGTCGATCGTTTCGGAACGGGACGGCATCAAACCGGACGACGAGGTTGGGCTGCTCACCCGGAACGGCATTAAGGCCTACACCTGGCACGACAGGGAGTACCCTCCCCGCCTCAAAGAGATCGAGGACCTGCCGCCGGTACTCTATGTCCGGGGCGAAATGACCACGCAGGACGAACGGTCAATTGCAATCGTGGGGACGCGGAAGGCGACGCCCTACGGCCGGCAGGTGGCGCACCAGCTCTCTTTCGACCTTGCGCAGGCCGGCATGACAATAGTGAGCGGCCTGGCGCTCGGCATCGACGGCGTTGCGCATCGAGCGGCTATCGAAGCCGGCAAGCGGACAATCGCCGTGGTGGCGAGCGGTCTGGACATCGTCTACCCCAGAGAGCATACGCGACTAGCCTCGGAGGTCGCGCAGCACGGCGCCGTGGTCTCCGAGCACCCGGTGGGCACACAGCCGAAGGCGGAGTACTTCCCGCGCCGGAACCGCATCATAAGTGGCATGACACTCGGCACGGTGGTTGTGGAGGCGGGCGAGGAGAGCGGCGCCCTTATCACCGCGCGGCACGCAATAGACCAGAATCGAGAGGTTTTCGCAGTCCCCGGCAGTATCATGTCCCTGAACAGCAAGGGCGCGAACAGGATTATCCAGCGGTCGGAGGCCAAGCTGGTCTGCGACTACAAGGACGTCCTGGATGAGCTCAACCTGAGCGGCAACAGCGGCAAGCAGCTGCAATTGGCGATGGAGGCCTTCTTCCCAGCCAGCGACCAGGAGTCGCAGATCATGTACTATCTAACACATGAGCCCATTCACATCGACGAGATTATCAGGGGCTCAGGACTTAACATATCGACCGTCAGCAGCGTCCTTGCTATGATGGAGCTACGCGGCATGGTCCGCCAGGTTGGCGGAATGAACTACGTCCGCGTTTAATCCCCAACTCGTAACTCGGAACTCGTAACTCGTAATTCGCCTTCACGCGTGAGGAACAATGGCTAAAGACCTAGTGATCGTTGAATCGCCGGCCAAGGCGAAGACCATCGGCCGGTTTCTTGGCAGCAAGTACGTCGCCAAGGCGTCCATGGGACACGTTCGCGATATACCCCGCAGCACGATGGGTGTTGCCGTCGATGACCTCAGCTTCACACCGACATACGAAGTGATGGCGGAGAAGCAAAAGGTCGTGGCCGAACTGGCGAAGGCGTCGAAGGAAGCGGAGACCGTTTACCTTGCGACCGACCCGGACCGAGAGGGCGAGGCCATATCCTGGCATCTGGTGAAGGCCGCGAAGATAGACGAAGCGAAAATCAAGCGCGTAGTTTTCCACGAGATTACCGCCGGCGCGGTCAAGGAAGCCTTCGATCACCCGCGCGCCATCGACCTCAACCTGGTGAACGCCCAGCAGGCCCGCCGCATCCTGGACCGTCTTGTGGGTTACGAGCTGAGCCCGGTGCTCTGGCGCAAAGTCCGCCGTGGGCTGTCAGCCGGGCGCGTGCAGTCAGTGGCGCTCCGGCTCGTCGTCGACCGCGAGCGAGAGATCATGGCCTTCACGGCCGAAGAGTACTGGAGCATCGAGGCGGAGCTGACGAAACGCCCGAAGAGCTCTCCCGAAGCAATCCCCTTCATGGCGGAGCTGCGGGGCCTGAAGGGCACGGACGAAAAGATCAAGATAGGCAACCAGGCTGAAGCCACCCGGATTCTGGCGGACATTGAAGGCGCTATGTACGTGGTTTCGGCTGTGACGAAACGCGAGCGCAAGGCCAAGCCCGCCGCGCCTTTTATCACGAGCACGCTCCAGCAGGAGGCGTACCGCAAGCTCCGGTTCGGCGCGCGCAAGACGATGCGGATCGCCCAGCAGCTGTACGAGGGCGTGGACCTGGGCCCCCAGGGCGCAACGGCGCTTATCACCTACATGAGGACGGACTCCACCAACCTGGCGGAGTCCGCCGTCCGGGAAGCGGCCTCGTACATCAGGTGGAAGTACGGCAAGGAGTACATGCCGGACTCCCCCAGGGTCTACGCGAAGAAGGTGAAGGGCGCGCAGGAGGCGCACGAAGCCATTCGCCCCATCTCGATCGGCACCGAGCCGGAGGCCGTCCGGCAATTCCTCAATCGCGACCAGTACCGACTGTACGACCTGATCTGGAAGAGAATGCTCGCCAGCCAGATGTCGGACGCCGTCTTCGATTCAACACGCGTGGACATCGATGCGGCTACAAAGTCGAAGAAGGTGTATGAGTTCCGCGCCACAGGCTCGGTCCTGAAGTTCGCAGGCTTCCGCGCTGTGTACATGGAAGACGCGGATGACGCGGCCAAGAGCGAGGACGACGCGACCGGGACGCTGCCGGAGCTTTCGGCGCGCGACCTCCTTGACATGCTTGGCATCACGCCCGAGCAGCACTTCACGCAGCCGCCGCCGCGTTACACGGAGGCGACCCTAATCAAGGCGCTGGAAGAGGACGGCATCGGACGCCCCAGCACATACGCGCCGACGATCGCGACGGTGGTGGACCGCGACTACGTGCGCAAAGACCAGGGGCGCTACTACCCCACGAAGCTGGGCTTCGCCGTCACTGGGCTTCTGACGCAGCACTTCCCGGACATCATCGAAGTGGGCTTCACGGCGCGGGTTGAAGAAGAGCTGGACGAGATTGCCCGCGGCGAGCGCCAGTGGAAGCCGGTGCTCAAGGACTTCTACAAGCCCTTCAACAAAAAGGTCTCCGAGGCCATGGAGAACGCCAAGCGCGTCCCCAGCTCCGAGATCGACGAAGAGTCCAGCGAGGTCTGCGACGTGTGCGGCCGCCCAATGGTCATCAAGAGCGGGCGGTTCGGCCGCTTCCTCTCGTGCTCCGGTTTCCCGGACTGCAAGAACTCCGCGCCTCTGCTACAGCGCATCGGCGTGGACTGCCCGGAGTGCGGCAACGGACAGATGGTGGAGCGCAAGAAGAAGGGCAAGGACGGCAAAAAGTTCTACGGCTGCTCCAACTACCCGACGTGCACATTCACCGTGAACCAGCGCCCGCTGCCGCAACCCTGCCCGGACTGCGGCAAGCTGCTGGTCGCCTCCGGAAAGACCAATGCCCGCTGCACGGCGTGCGCCTACAAGGGTCCTATCCCCGAGGACGAGCTGGTTGAGATGGCGTCGTAGGAAGGTACTGCCGACATGGCGATCAAGAGAATGGACCATGTTACCGTCGTCGTTACCGACCTGCCGGTCGCCATTAGCTTCTTCACGGCACTCGGCATGACGTTGGAAGGCGAGGCATCGGTTGAAGGCAAATGGGTGGACCGCCTGTGCGGCCTCAGTGGCGTCCAGGCCGACATTGCCATGATGAAGACCCCGGACGGCAACGGGCGGATTGAGCTAACGAGGTACCGGAACCCGGCCCTGTCAGGGGCCGGGCCGGAATTCGCCCCGCCGAATACACTTGGAATCCGGCAGATGATGTTCGAGGTCGATGACATCTACGCCACAGTGTCCCTCCTCCGGACTCACGGGGCTGAAATGATCGGCGAAGTGGTCCAATACGATGACCTTTACAGGCTCTGCTACATGCGAGGCCCGGCGGGAATCATCGTCGCACTGGCCGAAAGCCTCTCATAAATCGTTCGTCCTGTGCAGAAGCCACCGTCTCAAATTGGTGGTCGGTCGAACGTCACCTGATTTCCCCTTCCCTCGCGCACTCTGCGATCGCATAATGTCCCCATGCAAGAACATGAATGGCGCACCCTCATAGCCGCCTACTCAGACCACCTCAAGGCCGAGAAGGGACTGTCGCCGTACACGGTACGCAACTACGACACGGATATCGAGCCCCTGCACCAGTTCATGCTCAAGCGCAAGATCGAAAGCCTCAAGTCTCTGGACCGTTACTTGCTGCGCGGCTACCTGGCATGGTTGATAGAGCTCGGCTACGCAAAGGCCAGCATCGTCCGCAAGCTCAGCGCCCTGCGCACCTTTCTGGCATGGCTGCTCAGGGAGGGCATCATCTCCTCTGACCCACTGCCCGGCAAGCGCATGATGAAGCGCGAGCGGCGGCTCCCACGGTTCCTCTCCCAGGAGGATGCGGCAAAGCTAGTCGACTCGCCGGTCACATCCGAGAAGCTGGGCATGCGCGACCACGCCCTGCTCGAGTTGGTCTACGCCGGCGGGCTGCGCGTCAGCGAGGCGCAGGGGCTGGACGTGCAGAATGTGAACCTGCACACCAAGGAGATCCGCGTCCGCGGCAAGGGCTCGAAGGAGCGCGTGGTGCTGATAGGCGATTCTGCCCGCGACGCCCTGTACGCCTACCTTCAGCACGAGCGGCCGAGGCTGGTGAATGGGAGGAGCCAGCAGTGGGCAGTGAGCAGTGGGCAGTCGGCCCGATCAGAGACACCGTCGGAGGGAAACGCCGCGGGTGAGCAGTCGGCCAGGGCAAAGAAGAGGAACCCGGCGTTCAGGGACGACCGGGACGCCCTGTTCTTGAACTACGCAGGAGGCCGGTTGAGCCAGCGGAGCATACAGGAGAAGGTTCGCGAATACGCCAAACGCGCCGGCCTTCCCCCGGACGTCCACACGCACACCTTGCGCCACTCCTTCGCCACCCATCTCCTGGACGGCGGCATGGACCTCCGCGTGGTGCAGGAGCTGATGGGACATTCAAGCCCGGCCACGACCCAGATCTACACCCACGTCACCCAGGCGAAGGCCCGCCAGGTCTACCTGGGCGCGCACCCCAGGGCAAAGGCGGAATAGCGCCAGTGCCGGGTCCCATCCTCCCTTCGTGTCGCGAAGCCAGCGGTAACCGTACCCTTCCACCTTCATCTCATACCTCGCCAGCGGCAGGCCCGTCGTAACGCAAGATACGGGCTTCTCCGCTAACCTGCCCACAGGTGATGGCCTCCTCGCTTTTTCCACGCCGGACGAGGCGGCGCTGTGTATCGAGGCGCTGAACGACGGATACGAACGCCGCTGCTCCGCTGCCCGCGAGCTGGCCGTGGAGCATTTCGACGCGCGGAAAGTACTCGCCCGCCTGCTTGAGGCAGCGCTCAATCCCGCTCCAGCGTGATACCGTTCCCGGCTACCCCTCCTTGTCGAAGCGGCCTATCTCCTGGGCGTACTTCTCCGCCCCAAAGACTTCCTTCTTGTTAAGCCAGCGACTTACGTGCGGGTAAATCGCCAGGCTCCGGTCTTCAAGCGGCACCCTCACAGGGGCCTGGTTGCGCCTGGCGGACTCCCGCATGGCAAGCGTAATCTCCAGCACCTTGCGCATATTCCCGCCGCTGCAGCGCAGCTCAATGCCCTTCTCAATGGCGTCCACAATGGACTGTATGTCGTCCATCTGGCGCTTGCCCGGGATCATGCGTCCCTGCGAGTCGCGCTTGCGCTCTGCAGCTATTCCAGGCGCAAAATACCCCGGCGCCTCCTCAAGCTCGTCAAAGCGGTTTGTCTCCTTGCCGGTCTTCGATTTCCATACACGGAACGTGTACCAGTCCGTAAAGAAGAAGCCCTTGGTGCAGATGACCTCGATGCCTTTTTTGCTGCTGGAGTAGTAGTCCACGTAGGCTTCGATTCCGTTCCTGAAACGGATGAGCCCGCCCATGCCCTGGTCATAGTTACTGTAGGGATCGTCGCGCACCCAGCCGGTAAGCCAGTCCACGTCCGAGTCCCACGCGAACATGCGGGTGACGCTGAGGCCCTGGCACCCGCCGCCCGAGATCTCATCCGTCGCCTGATACAGGTGAATGGAGCGCACTTCGCCAAGGTCGAACGGCTGAGGGGTGTGGGAGGCGTCCTGCCCTGCGGGAGGCCGCATCATCGCCCTGGCCTGCCACACCTGCTCGAAGTTGCGGTAGGCATCCCCGGCTGAGAAGTGGATGCCGCGGCTACGGCACTCGTCCACCATCGCATCTGCATCGGAGAGCCTCGCGGCCATGGGCTTCTCACAGAAGATCGCCTTCATTCCGCCGATGCGCGCGCTCTCGATGACCACTTCCGGGTTGGGCTTCACCGGCAGTAAGGCTGACGACATGCATGACGTGCGACTCTCCCGGCGTAGATTTCTCATAACCAGCGTGGTGGTAGGGACGGGAGCCGTGCTCACGCGTTTAGTACCTCCTCTCGTGTTTGGGAAGGTTCCAGTCGCGGAAGCAACATGGTGTGGTAGATTTCACGAATGTGACTTCTGGTGCGACGCTCCATATTTCGTATCTTCGGGCTGCGCCAACCTCTGTAGCGCAGCATGCCCACCAAATGACGAAGCCTACTATGAGATATATTCCGTTTGGCGGACGATACCCCCGACAACAACCTGTAATGAGGACTTGTGGTGCGGGAACATGACATGCAAATGGTGCGGTCTCTGTCCCTGTTGATTGATTAGCCGGAAGTCAAGTGTATGGAGGCCATATGACCAACGAGAGAGTACTCATCAATCCTGTAGATACTTTCGCAACCAACCACAGTCACGGGAAATCGAACCGGCCGATGCCCAAGGCTACAGCGGTGCCCCGCCGTGAATATAGAGAGGTATCTCTAAGTGACGCTAGAACTCGTCTGCCGAGTCTTTCATCTCCAGGCTATGTTCCGGATGGATATGTCCTTTCGAGAGTCAGCATTGGTCCAAGCTCAGCGCAAGTTGTTATGCTCACATACACAAAGCCTGGTTCTGGCACATTGCAGATACAACTAAATCTCCCCATAAAGCCTCAAGGAGTTGATATTAAGAACGGCTACTTCGAGGCGGTTTCGTTTGGTAGAGTGGCAAACGCCTTCATGGTCCGCGGCATATGGGCCAGAGGCTCCAGCGGCCCGGATCTGGAATGGGAAACAGGCAACCATCTCCAGCTTATCTTTGAGCGGGATGGGGAAGTCGGGGTTATATTGGCTTTCCCGGCCACCGAGTGGCCAGAAGACGAAATCCTGAAAGTTGCAGCATCACTTTAGGTACATAACGGAGTGCGCAGTCATGATAATGGGGGTCAGACTCCTGTTAGCAGTTGTGTTCCTTTCTTCTGGCGTGACCAAACTAGTCGCGCCGCGTCAGTTTGCGCGGGACGTACAGCAATATCGTATCTTACCGCCTCGGGCTTCAAAGGGCTTCGGGCTCATGTTGCCATTCGTTGAGATCGCAGTGGCGGTGAGCTTCTTGACGGGCTACTTTACTTCCTGGGCCGAGATGGTCGCAGCCTTCCTAATTGTTTGCTTCATCACGGCAGTCGCGACGGCGATGCGCAAAGGTCTTAACCTATCGTGCAGTTGTTTCGGTTTGCTCTACCGAGAACGCGTAGGCTGGATAACACAGGTAAGAGATTTCTTCCTTCTGTTATTAGTGGCCAGCGTGTACTTCTTTGAAAAGGAGCCTAGGACACTCTTTGGTATGTTTAGAACTTTGGATGAGCCGCTTTCAATTGCAGGAATGGGCCTAAGTCTTGCGGCCGTTGTCTTTGTTGGATATGTTTTTCGCATCTCAGTTAAGGGAACCCGTCGGCGGCTCGAACGCGCGCGCGAGCATGGCTTTTCGTTAGCCTCAGACTAGAGAGACATCCGAAGGGAGTCCCTTCTAGCGCCCTCGGGTGCAAGACAAGGGAGGCGTCCTTGCCAGTGCCACGGTGTTTAATGCTGGGAACACCGTGTTACTCTCAGCGTACTGTTTTCGCATGAATTGACAGCCTTGAACATCCTGCTCTATATCAACGATCCCAGCCTCTACCGCGTAACCCAAGCTTCGCTTTGATGTGCTTCACATGTGTTTCGGCGGTCAATAGGCTGATTCCCAAGTGTAGGGCGACCTGCCTGCCGGTGAGGCCTTGTCGAAGCAGACCAAGAACTTCTTGCTCCCGCGGCGTAAGGTTTTCGTGACCTGGAGAGCGGCCATCCTCGTCCATGATGTAGTCCTTTCGGCCTAGTACTTATATACCAATTACGCTAAACCCCTCGAAATGGTTTCTCTTATACGTCTTTCGTCCCTTCTTCGGCCAATTGGCAAGCTATTTCGTATCTGTGCTGGAATTACCGGCATACGCCGTGTGACCGCCGAGCGGCATTTGCCCTGCGCTGCCTTCCTGCCATACACTACTCGTTGCGTTTATCCGCGTGTCGTCGAAACACGTCGCAACGGGTGCTGCAATGAAAATCCTCGTCATCAACGGCCCGAACCTCAATAACTTGGGCAAGCGCGATCCTGCGCAATACGGCAAGGACACGCTGGCCGACATCGAAAAGCGCATCCGCGACCGGGCGGCCGCCCTCAAGGTGGAGGTCGATTGCTTCCAGTCGAACCACGAGGGTGCGATAATCGACTTCTTGCAGGCGACCGCGCCGTCCGCCTCCGGCATCATCATCAACGCCGGCGGGCTCACGCACTACAGCATTGCCATCCGCGACGCGCTGGCGGACTCCCGCCTGCCGTTCATCGAGGTGCACCTGTCCAACATCCACGCGCGCGAGGAGTTCCGGCGCCATTCGGTTATGGCGTCGATCGCCGTAGGCCAAATAGCCGGCCTTGGGTGGCGCGGGTACGTGTACGCGCTGGAGCACCTGGTGTCGAGATTGACCGAGGCTAAGACCTAGGAAGCGTTCGAGGCGGGCCGGCGTGACGGGACATAGCAACGACCGAGACGCCCCAGCAGGGCGTCTCTACGATGGGACAGAGGCAAGAGGAACCAGCACAACATGTCAATTCCCGCGAGACTCAAGAAGCTTCGCAAGGCCATCCAGGACAAAGAGCTGGACGCCATTCTCATCTCCAGCCAGGAGAACCGGCGCTGGCTCTCCGGCTTCACCGGCTCTGCCGGATACCTGCTCATCACGCAGGGGGCCGCCATCCTGGGCACGGACTTCCGTTACACGGACCAGGCAGCGAAGCAGGCGCCGCAGTTCCGCGTGGACCGCATCACGCGCGGGACCGAGTGGTTCGTCAAGCAGGTGGCCGAGCTGAAGGTGAAGAAGGTGGGCTTCGAAGGCGGGCATATGACATTCGATACCCACGCCGCATTTCTGAAGGCGATCGCCGACGCGCCGGAGTCCGACCGCTGGGAGCTGGTCCCGACGTCCGACATGGTGGACAAGCTGCGGGCCGTAAAGGATAAGGAAGAGCTCAAGCTCCTCACCCGCGCCATCGAGATTTCAGACGAGGCGCTGGTGGAGGTGTCGAAGGGCCTCAAGCCGGGCATCACGGAGGCGGAGGTCGCCTGGGAGCTGGAGAAGGCGATGCGCGCGCGCGGCGCTGAGGGGCTGGCGTTCGACACGATCGTGGGCGCGGGCGTGAACGCAGCGATGGCCCACCACCGCGCGGACGAGACGGTCATCCAGGCCGGCGTGCCGATCGTCATCGACATGGGGGCCAAGTACAAGGGCTACTGCGCCGACCTGACGCGCACCGTCATCATCGGCGAGCCGGACGAGCAGTTCCGAAAGATATACGGGATTGTGCTGAAGGCGCAGGTAGAGGCCGAAGAGCGCGTCCGCACGGGCATGACCGGGGCGGATACGGACAAGATTGCGCGCGATATAATAGCTGATGCCGGCTTCGGCGACTTCTTCGGCCACAGCCTGGGCCACGGCGTGGGGCTGGCCGTCCACGAGTACCCGCGCGTGGGCGCGAAGAGCCCGGACGTGCTGGAGGACGGCATGCTGCTCACGATCGAGCCGGGCATCTACCTCTCGGAGTGGGGCGGCGTGCGCATCGAGGACGTGGTGGTAATGGAGAAGGGCCGCGCCCGCGTAATCAGCAAAGCGCCCAAGATAAGCGTCTAAACAAGGAACGTATTCAGGAGAATCTCAGATGACCATCGGTTTTGGCGATCTCAAGAAGGGCCTGTCCATCGAGATGGATGGCGACCCGTTTGTGATCGTCGATTTTGAGCGGCAGAAGATGCAGCAGCGCGCGCCGGTGACGCGTATAAGGTTCCGCAACCTGCGGACCGGCAAGGTGCTGGACAAGACCTACTCAGGCTTCGACGTGAAGCTGAGCCCGGCCCAGATTGAGCGCCGCAAGGCTTCGTATATCTACGAGGACGGCGGCATCCACTACTTCATGGACTCAGGCACCTTTGAGCAGTTCCCGCTCAACGAGGACCAGATATCGGACGCCCTGCCCTACATGAAGGAGCAGACCGAGGTGGACGTGGTCCTCTTCGGCGGCGACCCGATCAACATTGAGCTTCCGATCACCGTCGACCTCCGCGTCGAGGAGACGGAGCCCGGTTTCAAGGGCGACACGGCCACCGGCGGCAACAAGCCCGCCAGGATGGAGACCGGCCTCATGGTGCCGGTCCCCCTGTTTGTGAACACAGGCGACACGATCAGGATCGACACGCGGACGAATACCTACCTCGCAAGGCTATAGCATGGCCGTCTACTCCGTCGCGCAGGTAACCTCTTACCTGCGCGACCTCCTGGCAATGGACTCCGTCCTACGGGACGTGTGGGTCCGGGGAGAGGTGGGCAACCTCTCCCGGCCAGGCTCGGGCCACTGCTACTTCAATCTCCGCGACTCCGGCACGATGATGCGCTGCGCCATGTTCAAGCGCGCAGGCCCGCAGGGCAGCACTGCGGCGCTCCTCAAGGAGGGGGCCGCCGTCATTGTGCACGGCAAGGTGACGATGTACGAGGCCCGCGGCGAGGTCCAGATCGTTGTGGACATCGTCCAGCCGGAGGGCGTGGGCGAGCTGCAGCTCAAGCTGGAGCAGCTAAAGCTCAAGCTCCAGACGGAAGGGCTCTTCGAGGAGTCCCGCAAGAGGCCGTTCCCCCAGTTCCCACGGCGCATCGGCGTTATCACCTCGCCCAGCGGCGCAGTATGGCACGACATACAGACCGTCATCGGCCGTCGCTACCCCCTCGTCGAGCTCGTCCTCGCGCCCAGCCCCGTCCAGGGCGACGGCTGCTGCCCGGGGGTTGTGGACGCCTTTGAGCGCCTCAACGAGATCGACGACATCGACCTCGTTATCCTCGCGCGCGGAGGCGGGTCGCTGGAAGACCTGTGGGGCTTCAACGAGGAAGAGGTTGCGAGGGCGATCTTTTCCAGCCGCGCGCCCGTCATCAGCGCCATCGGCCACGAGACGGACTACACGATCGCCGACCTGGTGGCGGACCGCCGCGCACCGACGCCGTCCGCGGCAGCGGAGATGGCGGTGCCGAACCGCATCGAGCTTGCGCAGCGCGTCGTAGCCTACCGCAACGCGATGACCGAATACATGACCGAGCGCGTGCAATCCGGCCGGGACGAGATCGACGCGATGGTCCCGCGGATGGAGCGTTTCCTGCCGGACTTCGACGCGCTGCGAATCCAGATCGACGACAGGCTGCGGCTGGCGGCGAAAACGCTCCACCGCGACGTGGCGATGAAGATGGACCGCGTCTACAACACGAAGCTGCGGCTGGAGTCGCTCAGCCCGAAGGACACCCTCCGCCGGGGGTATGCTATAGTACAGAAAGAGCCCGGCAGCGAGGTAGTGAGCGACGCCTCGCAGGTTGCCGCAGGCGACTCCGTGCGGGTTACGGTGGCCGCCGGGGGCTTTGGCGCAACAGTGGCCGCAATTAGCCAGGAAGGGTAAATGGCACGAGCAAGAAAGAGCGTCGACATGCCGGAGAGCACAAACGGCCAGGTGACCTTTGAGTCGGCGCTTGCCGAGCTTGACCAGGTGGTTACCGCCCTGGAGGCGGGGGCGCTGCCGCTCTCGGAGGCTACACGCCTCTACGAGCGAGGCATGAAGCTGGCGCGGATCTGCAACGAGATGCTCGTCGCCGCCGAGCTGCGCATCACGCAGATACAGACGGCATACGGCGAGCAGATGCGGCTTCCTCCGCAGGAGACCGAGGCCTGATGCTCCTGCGCGCCGATTTCCACATGCACTCGCACTTCTCACCGGATTCGGTGCTATCGCCCAGGCGCATGGCGGAGCGGTGCCGGGCCGTGGGCCTAACCTGCGTCGCCGTGACGGACCACAACTCCATCCAGGGCGCGATGGCGATACGCGAGTTCGCAGTCGACATCAAGGTGATCATCGGAGAAGAGGTCACAACGGCGGACGGCGAGGTGACCGGACTGTTCCTGGAGAAGGAGATACCGAAGGGCCTGTCCGCCGTGGAGACGTGCAAGCGCATCAAGGACCAGGGCGGCGTCGTCTCCGTTCCCCACCCGTTCGACCGCTATCGCACCAAGGTCATCTCCCGGAGCGCGCTGGAAGACATCCGCCCGTTCATCGACATCGTCGAGGCCTTTAACGCGCGCAACAACCGGCGCGTGGACAACGAGAAGGCGCGGGCGTTTGCCGTCGAGCACGGGTACCTGATGACAGGCGTCACCGACTCCCACACGGCGATGGAGCTTGGGCGCACGTACACGGAGATGCCGGACTTCGACGGCACGCCGGACGGCTTCAAGGAGGCGCTCCGCGAGGCGCGCATCGTCGGCCGCCCCATGACCCCCCTCATCCACGGCGTCACCACCGTAACCAAGGTCCGCAAGAAGTACTTCATGCGCGGGAAGGTCAGCGGCGTCTGAGCCGCCGCACCGATACTTTCTTGTGCCGTCCACCACGCTGGTGTAACCTAGAGACATCCCTCTCGCCGCAAGGACGCCACGCTGGAAGAGCAACGCCCCATTAACCCCGAATCCGAGCCGCAAGCTCAGTCGAGTTCGATGGCACTCCCATCCATTGTGGACAAGCCCCGGGTCACGTGGGCGCTGCTGGCCATAAACATTGTGGTATGGCTCGGTATGGAGATCTGGGGGGACAGCACAAACGGCGAGACGCTGATCGATTTCGGCGCTATGTTCAGCCCGCTCATCGCCAACGGTGAGTACTGGCGCCTCTTCACCGCGATGTTCCTCCACGTAGGAATGTACCACCTGTTCACCAACGGCCTGGGGCTGTTTATCTTCGGGCCGCTCGTTGAACGCTCTTTTGGTAGCGCACGGTACCTGGCAATTTACGTCCTCGCCGGCCTCTTCGGCAGCGTGCTGAGCTACAACCTGAACGACCTCTCGGTCGGCGCAGGGGCGAGCGGCGCGCTGTTCGGAATAATGGGCGCGTTCGCCGCGTTCTTCGTCATGCAGCGCAAGACCTTCGGCGCAGTGGCCCAGCGCAGCCTGACCGGCATTGCGGTTCTTGCCGTGATCAACTTCGCGTTCGGGCTCTCGACCCCCGGAATCGATAACTGGGCGCACCTGGGCGGCCTGGCCGGCGGCTTCTTCCTGGGCCTTGCGTTCGCGCCGCAGTATGAGGTCGTTAACTCGATCTTCGGCCTACCTATCGCGTTGAAGGACAACAATTCAATAACCCGCCGCTGGTGGGTGCTGCCGGCTGCCGCGATCGTGCTCGCAGGCGGGGGGGCTCTGGGCACGACGAGCGCGCCGGAGACTCCCTTCACGCGCTATTACGTTGCCGAGCGCAACTTCAACCAGGGCGACTACTCGCGGGCCCTCACCGAAGTGAACAGGGCCATGGAGATTAACAGCGACATGCCGGAGGCCCACCTCCTGCGAGGCAAGATCCGCATGGAGACAGGCGACTATATCGGCGCGCAGACGGACCTGGCCAGGGCAGTGGTGCTCGCCCGCGCGCACGGGTTCCGCAGGATGGAGAGCGAGGCGATCCGCCTCCTCCTCGAGGTCCGGGCGCGCAATTAGGGTCTACCAGGAGCTAGCGTGTTACGAATTGGGTGGATGTCTACCGGCCGCGGGGAGGGCTCGCGCGGCTTCCTTGAGTACGTTCAGCGGCACATTGCCGCCGGGGAGCTCGACGCCCGGGTCGAGTTCGTCTTCAGCAACCGGGAGCGCGGCGAGGCAGAAGGCAGCGACCAGTTTTTCCGCATGGTCGAAGGCTTCGGCATACCGCTGGTGACCCTGTCCTTCGAGCGGTACCGCGCCGACCGCGGCGGTGGCTTCAACAAGCACCGCTTGCCCTTCCATCGCGAGGTGATGGCCGCCATCGCCGGGTACGAGGTGGACTTCATCGTCCTGGCCGGTTACATGCTCTTCACCGGCGCTGAGATGCCGCAGAAATACCCCATGCTCAACCTCCACCCCGCCCTGCCCGGCTACCACGCCGGCACCTGGCAAGAGGTGATCTGGAAGCTGATCGAGGAGCGCGCCCGGGTCCACGGGGTGTTCGCCCATGTCGCAACCGAGGTGCTGGACGCCGGGCCCGCCTTGGCCTACTGCAGCTTCCGTATCACCGGCCCGGCGTTCGACCACCTCTGGTCGGAGGTATCGGACCGCTCGGTCCTGGAGCTACAGGTGTTAGGAGAGGAGCAGCCGCTGTTCAAGGCGATCCGCCAGGCCGGACTGAAGCGGGAAAGGCCGTTCCTGCTGGAGTGCCTTCGCCTGATCTCCAGCGAAGGGATCACCATTCGAGAAGGGCACCTCGTGGACCGCGCCGGAAACGAAATCGAGGCCAGGGACATCACGGAGGCAGTGGAGCGCCGGCTTGCTCTTTATTAGGGACATTGCGCGCCAATGGGGCGGGACGGGAGCCCCGATAGAATCGGGCCGGGCAAGCAACCATTTGGTGCCTCGTCCGAGCCCATTCCACGTGCCATTGCACGCCCATGGGGAGTGGCAAGATTTGGGAAGCGCTGAAGGCGCGGGATAACTAAGCCCAGGGTGGAGTGCCGAAGGCTCTGCGAAGGCACGCAGCCCTGGGAAGGGGATTCAGTATTTCACCCAGCCCTGAAGGGGCGAGATAATCTCATGTCGTACCAGAGATTGTTTCGCCCCTTCAGCAACTGTCTTGGAAGTCAATAGAGATTCTGGCTCTTTCAGCGTTTTGTCGTCGGATTTTTTGGACAGTGCTCCGCCTTGCTGCCAATGGGCAGCGCCGGCGCTGCCCATTGGCAGCAAGATATCTCACCAGGAGAGCGTCTGTGGATCAGGCCGCTTTGGCCATGGCCTTGTTCAGGTGCTC
>Ga0194132_10001480_pt1 | contig 47352 bp, 47 predicted proteins | sample TA2KigOf80mmetaG_FD_148612 | JGI IMG/M metagenome (GOLD analysis project Ga0194132, IMG submission 148612) | Freshwater microbial communities from Lake Tanganyika, Tanzania - TA2015054 Kigoma Offshore 80m | ecosystem: Environmental > Aquatic > Freshwater > Lake | place: Tanzania: Lake...
CCCGTGAGCGCCCGCCGGCGGCCGTCGACCGGCGCGCCCGCGCCCGCGCGTGCCGCCGCCGCCCGCACGCTCGTGCGCGTCGCCGGGGACGACGCCTACGCGGACCTCGTCCTCGACGCCGAGATCGACGCGCGCGGCCTCGATCCGCGCGACGCCGCGCTCGCGACCGAGCTCGTCTACGGCACCCTCCGCTGGCAGCGGTATCTCGACTGGATCCTCGCGCCACATTCCACGCGCCCGCTCACGACGCTCGACCCCCGCGTGCTCGCCCTGCTGCGCATGACCGCCTATCAGCTCGTGTTCCTCGAGCGCGTCCCCGCCTTCGCGGCGGTGAGCGACGCGGTCTCGCTCGCGAAGGCACGCAGCAAGCACGGCGTGCCCGAGTTCGTCAACGCCGTGCTGCGCTCGTTCGCGCGACGCGGCGCCGCCGAGCGCGAGCCGCGGCCTCCGGCGGATCGCGTCGAAGCGCTCGCGCTCCGGCTCTCGTTCCCGACGTGGCTCGCCGCGCGCTGGGTCGCGCGCTACGGCGACGACGACGCGGCCGCGCTCATGCGCGCGATGAACGAGCGCCCGCCGCTGACGATCCGCGCCAACACGCTCCGCGTGACGCGCGAGGCGCTCGCCGAGCGGCTCGCGCGCGAAGACGGCCTCACCGTCACCGCCGCCGCGTATGCGCCGGAAGCGCTGATCGTCGAGCACGGCGGCGCGCCCGGCGCGTGGCGCGCGTTCGACGAGGGCGGCTTCGCGGTGCAGGACGAGGCGTCGATGCTGATCGCCCGCCTGCTCGCGCCCGAACCAGGGGACACGCTGGTCGACGCCTGCGCGGCGCCCGGCACCAAGGCGACGCACCTCGCGCAGCTCATGGGCGACCGCGGCCGCGTGATCGCGCTCGACCCGCAGCCCGCGCGGCTCGCGCGCGTCCCGGAGGCGGCGGCGCGGCTCGGCGTCTCGATCGTGGAGACACGCGACGGCACGGTCGAGGCCATCGCTCCCGAGTTCCGTGATGCCGCCGACGGCGTGTTGGTCGACGCGCCGTGCACCAACCTGGGCGTCCTCCGCCGCAACCCCGAGGTGAAGTGGCGGCGCGTGCCGCAGGACGTCGCCGCCAGCGCCGCGCGGCAGCGCGCGATCCTCGACGCGGCCGCCGGCATGGTGAAGGCCGGCGGGCGCCTCGTCTACGCGACCTGCTCGCTCGAGCCGGAGGAGAACGAGGCGGTCGTGGCCGACTTCCTCGCCGCGCACGGCGCCTTCGCGCTCGATCCGCCCGGCGCGTTCCCGCTCCCGCTCGATCCCGACGGCGTGCTGCGCTGCCGCCCGGACCGCCACGGCACCGACGGCTTCACCGCGGTGCGGCTGCGGCGCGCGCGCTGAGGTATAACGAAGGCGTGAAGATCGCGCCGTCGATCCTGTCCGCCGACTTCGCCGCGCTCGCCGACGACATCGCGCGCGTGGAGCCGGGTGCGCCGGACGCGCTCCACGTCGACGTCATGGACGGGCGCTTCGTCCCGAACCTCACGATCGGCCCCGTCGTCGTCGAAGCGATCCACAAGCGCACCCGCCTGCCGCTCGATTGCCACCTGATGATCGTGGAGCCCGAGAAGTACGTGGGCGACTTCATCAAGGCGGGCGCGGACGCGGTGACCGTGCACGCCGAGGCGACCGCCCACCTGCAGCGCGTGCTGACGCAGATCCGCGAAGGCGGCGCCCGGGCCGGCGTGGCGCTGAACCCGGCGACGCCCGTCGAGGTCCTCGCGCACGTGCTGGACGACCTCGACCTGGTCCTGGTCATGTCGGTCAACCCGGGGTTCGGGGGCCAGAAGTTCATCCCGAGCGCGCTCGAGAAGGTCCGCAAGATCAAGGCGATGCTGGGCACCCGCCCCGTCGAGCTCTCGGTCGACGGCGGGGTCAAGCGCGAGCTCGTCCGGCCCCTGTCCGAGGCCGGGGCCACCATGCTCGTCGCGGGCTCGGCGGTCTTCGGGGCCCCCGACCCCGCCGCCGCCGTCCGGGAGCTGAAGCAAGCCGACCGCTAAGTTCCCCGTGCGGTTGACATTTTCCGCTTGGTTCCCTAGAGTTGGAGCTTCCGATGTTCGACGCCCTTAGCACCCGACTGCAAAGCGTCTTCGACAAGCTGGGCCGCCACGGCCGGCTCACCGAAGACAACATCCAGGCAGCCCTCCGCGAGGTGCGGGTGGCACTGCTGGAAGCGGACGTCAATTTCAAGGTCGTCCGCACCTTCATCGAGCGCGTCAAGGAGAAGGCCGTCGGCCAGGACGTGCTCACCTCGCTCACGCCGGGCCACCAGGTCGTCAAGATCGTGCACGACGAGCTGGTCGGGCTCCTCGGCGGCAGCGGTCACCGGCTCGCGAACGCGCCGCACCCGCCGACCGTCATCATGCTGATCGGGCTGCAAGGCTCCGGCAAGACGACGACGGCCGCGAAGCTCGCGCGGCTCTACGCCAAGCAGGGCCAGCATCCGCTGCTCGCCGCCGCCGACGTCTACCGGCCCGCGGCGATCGACCAGCTCAAGACCCTCGGCGCGCAGCTCAACGTGCCGGTCGTGGGCGACGCGTCGCTGACGCCGCTGGAGATCTGCCGCCGGGCGCGCGAGGAAGCGGCCACCCGCGGGCTGACGCCGCTCATCCTCGACACCGCGGGCCGCCTGCACATCGACGAGGCGATGCTCGCGGAGGTCAAGGCGATCCGGGGCGAGCTCAAGCCGCATCACATCCTGCTCGTCGTCGACGCGATGACCGGCCAGGACGCGGTGACGGTGGCCGAGAAGTTCAAGGAGGCCGTCGGCATCGACGCCCTCGTCTTCACGAAGATGGACGGCGACGCGCGCGGCGGCGCCGCGCTCTCGGTGCGCGAGGTCACGGGCCGGCCGATCGCGTTCGTCGGCGTGGGCGAGAAGACCGACGCGCTCGAGCCGTTCCATCCCGACCGTCTCGCCTCGCGCATCCTCGGCATGGGCGACGTGCTGTCCCTCGTGGAGAAGGCGCAGGAGACGGTCGACCAGAAGACCGCCGAAGCGATGATGAAGAAGCTCCGCGAGGACAGCTTCACCCTCGAGGACTTCCGCCAGCAGCTCCAGCAGGTCCGCAAGATGGGCCCGCTCGACCAGGTGCTCGGCATGATCCCCGGGCTCGGCAAGATGATGAAGGGCGGCGCCGGCGAGCTCGCGGGCGAGCAGAAGGACCTCGACCGCTTCGACGCGATCATCTCCTCGATGACGCCCGGCGAGCGGACGCATCCCGAGATCATCAGCGGCTCGCGCCGCCAGCGCATCGCGCGCGGCAGTGGGACCAGCGTGCAGGACGTGAACCGGCTGCTCAAGCAGCACGCGCAGCTCCGGAAGATGATGAAACAGTTCAAGGGCATGGAAGGCAAGATGGGCCGCCTGAAGGGGCTGCCGGGCTTTCCCTCCCTCAGGGGGTGACACAGTGTCGGTATCGATTCGGCTCCGACGTATGGGCTCTTCGCGCCGCCCGTCCTACCGGGTGGTGGTGGCGGACTCGCGCTCGCCGCGCGACGGCCGCTTCATCGAGATCATCGGGCACTACAACCCGCTCACGCAGCCGCCGACGGTGAAGATCGACCGGGCCAAGGCGCGCGAGTGGATCGCGAAGGGCGCGCAGCCGTCGAACACGGTGAAGCGCCTGATCGAGAACGTGAAGGAAGAAGCCCAGGCGAAATAGCAACGCTCCGCAGCTTCGGGGGATGAGGAAGTGGCAGTGGAAGTCGAAAGCAGCACCATGCGCGCCCTTGTCGAGTACGTCGCCAAGGCGCTCGTGGACGACATGGACGCGGTGAGCGTGACGGAGGTCGAGGGCGAGCGCACGACGGTGATCGAGCTCAGGGTCGCGCAGACCGACCTCGGCAAGATCATCGGCAAGCAGGGGCGGACGGCGCGGGCGATCCGGACGATCCTCAACGCCAACGCCACGAAGATGCGCAAGCGCGCGGTCCTGGAGATCATCGAATAGAGCTGGTCAGCATCGGGGAGATCGGGCGGCCTCATGGGCTCCGGGGCGAGGTGCGGGTGAGACCGCTCACCGACGACCCCGAACGGTTCCACCGCCTCGCCGAGTGCGTGCTGTGGGATCCGGCGCGGGATGAACGGGAGACGCGCCGGATTCGCAGCGCGCGACGGCTCGGCGAGGCGGTGGTCGTGCGCTTCGAAGGCTGTACGACGGTCGAGGCCGCCGCGGCACTGGGCGGCCGCATGGTGGCGCTGCCCCGGTCGGCCGCGCTCCCGACGCCCGAGGGGCGTTTCTACGTGTGGCAGCTGGTGGGCTGCACGGTGACAACAGAAGACGGAGCACTGATCGGCACGGTAACGGGCATCGACCCGTCCCCGGCCCAAGACCTCTGGGTGGTCAAGGGCCACACAAAGGAGCACTTGATCCCGGCCGTCCCGGACATCGTGGTGGAGGTAAATCTCGCGGAGCGAAGGGTAGTGATCAACCCGCCCGCGGGTCTACTGGACTTGTAATCGACCGACGCCGCCAAGGCGCGAAGCGCCGGAGGCGGATTGCCGGCACACGCGCGTTGGCGAGAAGGGTCCAGATGCTAGGAAGCGAGGAGCGGGCCGACTGAGGCGTACTCCTGTACGCCGCAGGGAGTGCCCCGACGAGCTGACGACGCAGATGGGCCCTTATCGGCGACGCGCATGCGCATAGATATCGTGACGTTGTTCCCGGGGATCGTGGAACCGGCGCTGAACGAGTCAATGGTGGGGCGGGCCCGTAGCCGCGGTATCGTTGACATCCGTGTCGTGAATCTCCGAGACTACGCGGGCGGTCGGCACCGGGTCACGGACGACTACCAGTTCGGCGGCGGCAGCGGGATGGTCCTGAAGCCGGAGCCGCTGGTGGCGGCGGTGAACGCCCTGCGCACCGAGGGTGCGCGCGTGCTCCTGATGGACCCGCGCGGACCGGTGTTCACGCAGCGCACGGCGGCCGCGCTGGCCACCGAGCGCCACCTGATCCTCCTCGCCGGACGCTACGAAGGCGTGGACGAGCGCGTGCCGGGGCTGACGGGGGCGGAGCTGTTGTCGATCGGCGATTACGTGGTCACCGGCGGCGAGCTCCCGGCGCTGGTGGTGACCGATGCGGTGACCCGGCTTCTGCCGGGAGCGCTCGGCGGAGAAGAGGCCGCCGCGCGGGAGTCGTTCGCGAGCGGGCTCCTGGAGCCGCCGCAGTACACGCGGCCGGAGGAGTTCGAGGGCGAGCGGGTGCCGGCGGTGCTGCTGTCCGGCGACCACGCGCGGATCGCGCGGTGGCGGCGGCGGCAGGCGCTGTGGGTGACGTGGCGGCGACGGCCGGACCTGCTCGGCGGGGCCGGGCTCACGCCCGACGAGCGGTCGGTGATCGAGCGATTCGAACGGGGGCTGACCCCCGAGGATCTGGAGGACGAGGGGCATGGACGCGATTCGGCTCGTTGAAGCGGGACATCTCAAGAAGGATCGCCAGGGCTTCGTGCCCGGCGACACGGTGCGCGTGCACGTGAGGGTCGTCGAGGGCGAGAAGGAGCGGACGCAGCTCTTCGAGGGTGTCGTCATCCGCCGCCGCGGCGAAGGCGGGCGCGCCTCGTTCACCGTGCGCCGCATCTCGTACGGCGTGGGCGTGGAGCGGACGTTCCCGCTGCACTCCCCGCGCATCGAGAAGATCGACGTGGTCCGCCACGCGAAGGTCCGGCGCTCGAAGCTCTATTATCTGCGCGGCCTCGCCGGCAAGGCGGCGCGCCTGAAGGAGAAGCGGGCCGTCGCGGTCCCTGTCTCCGGCGCCACCGACACCGAATAGCCTCGCCTCCGCCGGCGGCCGGCGTGTGATACTCCGCGCATGCCGCCGTCGGCTCCGTACCGCTACGAAGGCCAGGCATGGCGCGCGGGGCTCTCGCGCGTGGCCGGGCTGGACGAAGCGGGACGCGGGCCGCTCGCGGGCCCCGTCGTGGCGGCCGCCGTGGTCGTCACTCCCGAGCATCGCGTCAAGGGCGTCGCCGACTCGAAGCTCCTGAACGCCGAGCGCCGCGAGGCGCTCTTCGCCGTCATCCACGAGCGCGCGCTCGCCGTGGGCGTCGCCATCGTGGATCACCTCACCATCGACCGCGTCAACATCCTGCAGGCGACACGGCTCGCGATGCTCGAGGCGCTGCGCCAGCTGCCGGTGCCGCCCGACTTCGTGCTCACCGACTACGTCGCGCTGCCCGACGTGCCGTGCCCGCAGAAGAACCTCGTCGACGGCGACGCGCGGTGCGCGAGCGTGGCGGCGGCGTCCATCGTGGCCAAGGTCACGCGCGACCGCATCATGGTCGCGCTCGACAAGCAGTTTCCGGAGTACGGCTTCGCGCGCCACAAGGGCTACGCCACGCCCGATCACCTCGCCGCGCTCGACCGCCACGGCCCCTGCCCGGTCCACCGCCGCTCGTTCGCGGGCGTCTGGCGCCAGGGCGAGCTGTACGTCCTCGAGGCCGACGACTGACCGTCCACGAAGCGGGACATTCCCTCCGGATCCCGCCGGCGCTATGACTGAGCGATGGATCCCCGTCACGCGAGCGGCGCGCGCGCCGAGGACGCGGCGGCCACGGCGCTGGCGCGGGACGGGCTGCGCGTCGTCGCGCGGAACGTGCGACTGCCGGGCGGCGAGCTCGACCTCGTGTGCCGCGACGGCGACGTGTGGGTCTTCGTGGAAGTGAAGGCGCGGCGCGCCGGGTGGGACGAAGCCCCGCGCGCGGCGGTGTCGTGGGCGAAGCAGCGGCGCCTCGGACGGCTCGCGCAGCACTATCTCAAGTGGCACGGCCTGCACGACGTACGCTGCCGCTTCGACGTCGTCGAGGTGACGCTGCACGGCGGCGACGTCGGCGCCACGCGCCACCTGCGCAGCGCCTTCGACCCCGGCTGACGCGGTAGACTCGGGGCATGCCGGGGATCCGCGAGCTGCGCTTCGTTCACGTCGACGTCTTCGCCGAGCGCGCGCTCGCCGGCAACCCGCTCGCGGTGTTCTTCGACGCCGACGGTCTGGACGGGGCCACGATGCAGGCGATCGCCCGCGAGCTGAACCTCTCCGAGACCGTGTTCCTGCTGACGCCGCGGCGGCCCGACTGCGCGGCGCGCATCCGGATCTTCACCCCCGGCCGCGAGCTGCCGTTCGCCGGGCACCCGACGATCGGCACCGCGTGGGTGCTCTCGCGCGAGGGCCTCGTGCCACCTGGCGATCGCTTCACGATCGAAGAAGAGATCGGGCCCGTCGAGGTGAGCGTCGAGGGCGATCCTCGCGCGCCCGGGTTCATCTGGATGAAGCACCGCGACGCCACGTTCGAGCCGCCCGTGCGCGACCGGGACGGCGTCGCCGCCGCGCTCGGCCTCAAGCCGGACGACCTGCTCGGGAGCGTGCCCATCGAGGTCGGCTCGACCGGCAACCCGTTCCTCTACGTGCCGCTGCGCGATGCCGCCACCGTCGACCGCGCGGGCCTCGATCCGCGCCGGCTCGACGAGGCGGCGCCCGCCGTCGCCGCCGCCGGCCTCGGCCTGTACGTGCTCGCGCCGCACGGCGCCGGCCGCCTGTACACGCGCATGTTCGCGCCCGCGCACGGCGTCGCCGAGGATCCCGCCACGGGCTCCGCCGCCGGCGCGCTCGGCGCGTACGCGGTCCGCCACGGGCTCGTGGAGGCGCGCGGCGAGAGCCGCCTCGTCGCCGAACAGGGCACGAAGATGGGCCACCAGAGCTTCCTGCACATCGCGCTCCTCGCCGACGCCGCGGGCGTCCGCGACCTCCGCGTCGGCGGCGCGGTCGTGCCGCTGATCGACGGCCGTCTGAGGCTGCCGCTGCCGTGAGCGACCGGCGCGCGCTCTTCGACGCCGTCCTCGCGCTCCGTCCCGCGAGCACCGCGCTGGTCGTGGTCGACATGCAGCGCGGGTTCGTCGATCCCGGCGAAGCGCTCGAAGTCCCGCCCGCGCGCGCCGCGGTGCCCGTCATCCGCGGGCTCGTCGACCTCTTCCGGGCGAAGGGACGGCCGGTGGTCTTCACCGAGTTCGTCTACTCCGACGCGGCGCCGCTGCTCGTCGGCGCGCTCCATCCGGAGCACCGCCGCGCGGCGCCCGGCGCCCCGCGCGCGTTCGGGTCGCCGTCGTCGAACTGTCACGAGGACGATCCGAGCGTGGCGACGGTGCCGGCCCTCGCGCCGCGCCCGGGCGAGCTCGTGATCCGCAAGCGCTGGTACGATGCGTTCGCGGGCACGCCGCTCGACGGCGCGCTGCGGGCCCGCGGCGTCGACACGCTGGTCGTCACCGGCACCATGACCGACATCTGCGTGCTGGCCACCGTCGTCGGGGCCTTCAACCACGAGTACCGCGTCACCGTCGTCGAGGACGCGGTGACCACGCTGTGGCCCGAGATCCAGCGGGCCACGCTCGACATCATCGGCCGCGCGTACGGGCGCGTGGCCAGCGCCAAGGACGTCGCCGACCTCGTCGGCGGCTGGTGACGGGAGGAGAGCCATGTCGAACGCGCTGCGCTTTTCCGGGGTCATGCCGGCCAACCTGCTGCCCTTCACCGCCGACCTCGAGATCGACGAGCCGGCCTACCGTCGCCACCTGCGGTGGCTCGCGGACACGCGCGGCGTGACGGGGCTCGTCGTCAACGGCCACGCCGCCGAGGTGTCGTCGCTCACGCGCGAGGAGCGCACGCGCGCGCTCGCGATCGCGCTCGACGAGGTCGGGGGCCGCTGCCCGCTCGTGGCCGGCGTGTACTCGGACTCGACCCGCGAGGCGGTCGACCTGGCCCGTGACGCGAAGGCGGGCGGCGCGGCGGGCGTGCTGGTGTTTCCGCCGACCGTCTTCATGTGGGGCGCGCAGGTGAAGCCGGACATGGCGCTGCGCCACTTCTCGGAGATCGCCGCGAGCGTGGACCTGCCCATCGTGGTGTTCCAGTACCCGCTCGCCTCCGGCATCGGCTACACGCCGGACACGCTCGCGCGCATCGTGCAGATCCCGCAGGTGGCCGCGGTCAAGGAGTGGTCGAACGACATCGTGGGCTTCGAGCGCAGCCTCCGCGCGGTGCGGGAGACCGGCCGCCCGGTGGCGATCCTGTCCGCCTTCACGATGTCGCTCATGGCGTCGTTCCTGCTCGGCGCCGACGGCGCGATCTCGGGCATGGGCAGCGTGACCGCGGACCTGCAGGTGGAGCTCTTCGAGGCGTGCGCGAAGGGCGACGTCGAGGGCGCGCGCGCGATCAACGACCGGGTGGAGCCGCTGGTCCGCGCGTTTTACGCGCCGCCGTTCGTCGACATGCACAACCGGATGAAGGAGGCGCTCGTGCTCCTGGGGCGCATCCCCGCGGCGCACGTGCGGCCCCCGCTCACCCCGGTGCCGGCCGCCGAGCGCGAGACCATCCGCCGGGCGCTCGCGTTCGCCGGCCTCAGTCGGTAGCGGCGGGCAGCCGGAACACGAAGCGCGAGCCGCGCCCGGGCTCGCTCTGCGCCCAGATGCGTCCGCCGTGCGCCTCCACGAGGTGCCGGCAGATCACGAGGCCCAGCCCGGAGCCCGGAGACTGCGTGGCGTGGGTCGTCGTCCCCTGGCGGAAGCGCTCGAAGATCAACGGCAGCTCGTCGGCCGGGATACCGGGCCCGGTGTCGCGCACGGAGAGCTCGACGTCGTCGCCCAGCCGGCCGACCTCCACCTTGATCGCGCCGCCCCGCGGCGTGAACTTCAGGGCGTTGCCGAGCAGGTTCATCAGCACCTGGTCGATGCGGCCCTCGTCGGCGAACACGCGGCAGGGGCTCGCGAGCGCGCGGAACGTGAGCTCGATGCTCTTGTCGCGCGCGCTCAGCCCGAACCGCTCGACCACCTCGGCGGCCTGCGCATCGAGATCGAGCGGGCGCCGCTCGAGGCGCAGCTTGCCCGCTTCGAGCTTCGAGAGATCGAGGATCTCGCCGATCAGCCGGACCATCCGGCCGCACGACTCCTGGATCCGGCCGAGGAGCTGCCGCTGCCGGTCGGTCACCGGCCCCGCCCCGCCCTGGCCGAGCATGTCGACGTAGGCGTTGACGACGGTGATCGGGCTGCGCAGGTCGTGGACGAGCATGGAGGTGAAATTGGCGCGGAGCTCCTGCACCTCCTGCAGCAGGCGCCGGCGCTCGATCGCGCCGCGCACGCGGGCGGCGACGCGCGCGGGGGCCACGGGCTTCGCGAGGTAGTCGACGGCGCCGCTGCTCAGCGCCCGCTCGAGCCCTTCGAGCGTGTCCTCGATCGCGCTCAGCATGATCACGGGAATCTCGCGCGTGCGTGGATCGGCGCTCAGGCGCGCGAGCACCTCGAAGCCCGAGAGCCCGGGCATGCGGACGTCGAGCAGCACGCAGTCGGGGCGCTGGGTGCGCGCGATCTCGAGGCCCGTCTCGCCGTCGCCGGCTTCGAGCACGCGGTAGGAGTCCCCCTCGAACAGCGCGCGCACCATGTCGCGGACGTACCGGTGGTCGTCCACGATGAGCACGGTGGCGGTCGAGATGCCGGACGCGACGGGATCGGCCACGAGCGTTCCTCTCATCGCCGCGGGTCGGCGGCGTCGATGACGGACGGCGTGAGCGGCAGGACGATACGGAAGGTGGTGCCGGTCCCCACGACGCTGTGGAAGTCGATCACGCCGCCGTGGTCCTCGACGATCTTGTGCGTCACCGCGAGACCGAGGCCGGTCCCGCGCTCCTTCGTGGTGAAGAACGGGGTGAACACCCGCTCCGCGTCCTCGGGCCGGATCCCCGGTCCCGTGTCGCCGACCTCGACGACGACCTGGCGCCGCAGCAGCGCGGCGCGCGTCCGCACGCCGTCGGTCGGCGCGGCCCAGGCGAGCCGGACGCGCAGCATGCCGCCGTGCTCCATCGCGTCCAGCGCGTTGCCGATGAGGTTGATGAGCGCGCGATAGAGCGACTCCTCGTGCGCGGCCACCGGCGGCACGTCGCGCACGTAGTCCCGGACGACCCGCACCTGCTGGCTCTCGATCTCGTTCGCGAACAGGTCGAGCGCGCGGTCGATGAGCGGTGCGAGGGCCATGCGCGTGAAGCTCGCCGGCGCCGGGCGCGCGAGCTCGAGCAGCCGCTCGATGATGGCGTTGATGCGCTCGAGCTCGCGCGGCACCACGCGGTGGAAGCGGTCGCGGAAGTGCGCGTCGTCGTACCGGCGCTCGAGGTGGCGGCTGAACGTGAGCACGGAGGTGAGCGGGTTCTTGATCTCGTGCGCGAGGCCCGCCGCGAGGCTGCCCAGCGCGGCGAGGCGGTCGGAGCGCCGCAGGCGGCCTTCGAGCTCGCGCATGAGGGTGAGGTCGCGCAGCACGGCGACCACGCCGAGGTCCTTGCCCTCCGCGCCCTTGAGCGGCGCCGTGCTCACCTCCACGGGCAGCCCGGCGCCGCTGCGCCGCTTCAGCGTCACGGCCACGCCGACGACCGGCGCCCGCGTGGCGAGCGTCTCCATCAACATCTCGCCGATCTCGGGCGTGTGGGCGAAGAGCTCCGTGCAGTAGCGCCCGCTGACCTCGCCCGCGAAGAACCCCGTGAGCACCTCGGCGGACGGATTGAGCGTCACCACCCGGCCGTCGAGATCGACCGTGATGATGCCGTTGGCGAGCGAGGCGAGGATGTTCTCGGTGTAGCGCTTGACGTCTTCCAGCTCGTCGAACCGGCGGCGCAGCTCCCCGTGCGCGTCCTCCAGCGCCCGGCGCTGCTGGAACACCTGAGACGCCATGTGATTGAAGGCCGCCGCGAGCGCGCCGATCTCCCCGAAGCCCGAGGGCTCGATGCGCTGCAGCAGCTCGCCGCGCGAGATCGCGGTGGCGCCGTCGGCGAGCTGGCGGACGGGGCGCGCGATCCGGCGTGCGACCAGCGCCGCCGCGACGCCGCCGAGGATGAGGGTGGCGAGCGTCAGCGCGAGCAGCTCGAGGCGCGTGGCCTGGATCTCCGTCTCCATGCGCCGTTTCGAGAGGCCGACCCGCACCGTGCCCCAGCGGCGGCCCTCGACGACGATCGGCACCGCGAAATCGTAGATCGGCTCGTGCGTCCGGGGCAGCTCGGTCTCCTGCGTCAGCGGTCCGACGTTGGCCAGCGCCTCCCGGTTGACGGGGTCGTCGAGGAGCTGGCCGACGCCGTCGGGACGCAGGCTGTGCGCCGCCACGCGGTCCTCGCCGTCGAGGATGATCGCGTAGCGCACGTCCTCCTCGGACGCGATGCGCGTCACGTTCTGTTCGAGGGCCGTGAAGTTGTAGAGCAGGAGCGGCGGGTGCGAGAGGGCCGCGAGGCTGCGCGCCAGCACCTGGCCGCGCCGCTCCACCTCCCCGATGATCGCCACGCGCTGCCGGTGCTCGACCACCACGATGACCGCGCCCATGAGCAGGAAGACGAGCAGCAGGGTGGCCCAGAGCAGCCGCGCCTGCAGCGACGCGAACGTCGCGCCGAGCTTCATCGGCGGTCGAGCCACACTTTCCGGAACGGGATGTACGGATCGCCGAGGCCGTTGACCTCGATGCTCTTCACGTACGGCTGGAACCGCCGCTCGTACGGGTAGTGCCAGATCGGGACGATCGGCGCGTCGTCGAGGACGAGCTGCTCGGCGCGCCGGTAGAGGTCGGCGCGGCGCTGCGGATCACCCGCCCGGCGCGCCTGCTGCAGCGCCTCGTCGACGGCGGGGTTCGCGTAGCCCGTGAAGTTCCGGACGCTCTTCGAGTGGAAGAGCAGGTACAGGAAGTTGTCGGGATCGGGCATGTCCGCGAACCAGGCGTAGAGGAAGGCGGGCCACTTCGCCTCGAGGAGCTGCCGGGAGAAGACCGGCCAGTCGGTCACGTAGCTGAACTCCGCGCGGATGCCGACGGCCTCGAGCGCGCGCCTGATCGTCTCGTGCTCGCTGACGATCCGCTCGTCCTTCACGCTCGACCAGATCGTGAGCGGCGGCAGGCCCTGCCCGCCGGGATAGCCGGCCTGCGCGAGCAGCGCGCGCGCGCGCGCCGGATCGTAGGCGTACCCCGCGAGCCTGGGATTGAAGCCCGGCGTGCCGGGCGGCAGGATCCCGTTCGCGAGCAGCGGGCGGCCGAGGTAGATGCCGTCGTTGATCGGTCCGCGGTCGATGGCGTGGTTGATCGCGAGGCGCACGCGCTTGTCGTCGAGCGGCTTCATGCGCACGTTGAGCCCGTAGAAGCGCAGGCTGAAGAGCGAGCGCTTGACGTACGCGTAGCGCGGGTCGCCGATCAGGCGCTTGTAGTCCGTCGCCGTCATCTTCGACGGCAACGGCGAGTCTTCGAGCTCGCCGCGCTCGAACTCCTCGTTGACGGTGTCGAAGCGCTCGCCCGCGAACACGCGGAACACGATGCGGCCGAGCCGGGGCGGCCCGCCGTAGTAGTCCGGGTTCGCCGCGAGGACGATCTCCTTGCCGCGGTCCCAGCTGACGAAGCGGAACGGCCCCGTGCCGACCGGCCGCTGCCCGAACGCGTCGCCCTGCGCCTCGACGAGGTCGCGCGGAACGATGTTCGCGTGACCGACGGCGGCCACCGCCGCGAACGGCGCGGGCGCCTCGGTCAGCGTCACCTCGACGCGGTAGCGATCGAGCGCGACGAGGCCGCTCACGTGCTTCGCCCTGCCGCTGCGGTAGTCATCGGCCCCCTTCACGACCGCGAAGCGGTCGGCGGCGCCGGAGCGAAACCGGGGATCGAGCACGCGGGTGAACGAGAACACGACGTCGTCCGCGGTCACCTCGCGGCCGTGGTGGAACTTCACCCCCTTGCGCAGCGTGAACGTCCACGTGAGCCCGTCGCGCGAGGCACGCCAGAACTCGGCGAGACCGGGCTTCACGGTGAGCGTCTGGTCGTACTGCACGAGGCCGTCGAAGACCTGGTAGGCGACCGAGCGGCTGTAGATGTCGCTGATGCGAACCGGATCGAGCGTCACCGGGTCGTGGCCGAGCGCGCGCCGATAGACGTGGCTGTCGACGGTCTGCGCGGCCGCCGGGCCCGCCAGCGAGAGCACGAGGGCGATGCAGGCGATCCAGGCGAGGCGAGGGCGCGATGCGCCCTCGCTCGCCCGAACGACCGCAGGCTCTAGGGCCCGCCGCCGCCGCCGCCTTCCGCCGTTCCGATCGCCTGAAACCACTGCGTCGATCCCGAGGTCCCCGACTCGATCACGGGCGCTGCGAGCAGCAGCGCCGCGAGAGTCAGGAGTGCGCCAACGAGCTTCGTCATCGCTCTCTCCTTCACGCGGCTGCCCGGCGACTCTCCCCATGAGATCGCCGCGCCGACGGGCGAGGGAGAGAGCAATTCGCTCGCCATACCGCGCGGGGCACGGATTCGCGCTAACTGCTTGATTCATGTATCCCCCGGGAGACACCTCGATGGGGTGGATGAACAGCTACTGGGCGGCGGGCGTGACGTGGAGCGCGGCGTGCGTCGCAAGCTCGCGTCGAAGCGACGATCCGACGACCTGTCGGATTCCAGGTCAACCTGCTGCGGTTCAGGGCAGGCGCGCCCGTCGTCAGTCCTCACCGGGAATCGCGACGCCCCAGCGCTGCAGCTTGACCTTCAGCGAGTTGCGATGGATGCCGAGGATGCGGGCGGCCTCGCTGCGGTTCCACCGCACGCGCTCCAGGATCCGCAGCACGATCTGGCGCTCGAACTCGTCGGTCGCCGTGCGCAGCGGCAGGTTCTCGGCCTGCTTCACGCGGCCCCGGTGGTCGGGGAGCAGCACGTCGGTGGGCAGGTCGTTGAGGCCGATGGAACCCGACTCCACCAGCGCCACCGCGCGCTCGATGACGTTCTGCAGCTCGCGCACGTTGCCCGGCCACTGGTACTCGCGCAGGGCCGCGAGCGCCTCGGGCGTCACGCCCTCGATGCGCCGCCCGAGCTCGCGCGTGTAGCGCTGCACGAAGTGCTCGACGAGCACCGGCACGTCCGAGCTGCGCTCGCGAAGCGGCGGCACCGTGATCGGCACCACGTTGAGGCGGTAGTAGAGGTCGGCACGGAAGTCTCCCTTGTCCACGGCCTGCTTGAGATCGACGTTGCTCGCCGCCACGATCCGCACGTCGAGGCGGATCGTGCGCGTGCCGCCCACGCGCTCGATCTCGCGCTCCTGGAGCACGCGCAGGAGCTTGGCCTGCATCTCCGGCTTCAGCGAGGCGATCTCGTCGAGGAAGAGCGTCCCGCCCTGCGCCAGCTCGAAGCGCCCGGGCTTGCGCTGGTAGGCGCCGGTGAACGCGCCCTTCTCGTGGCCGAACAGCTCCGACTCGACGAGCGAGTCGGAGATCGCGGCGGGGTTGACGGCGACGAACGGGCCCTCGCGCCGCGGGCTCATGCGATGGATCGCGCGCGCGACCAGCTCCTTGCCCGTGCCGCTCTCGCCGGTGATCAGCACGGTGCTGGGCGCCGCCGCGATCTGGGCCACCGTGCGGAAGAGCTTCTGCATCTCCGCGTGCTGGCCCACGATGTCGTCGAGGCCGGTGCGCCGCGCGAGCTCCGTCCGCAGATAGACGACCTCGCGCTCGAGCGAGCGCTTCTGCAGCGCGCGGCGGATCGTCGCGAGGAGCTCCTCCTCCTCGAAGGGCTTCGTCACGTAGTCGAACGCGCCGAGCTTCATGGCGGCGACCGCGGTCTTCACGGTCTTCACGGCGGTGACGAGGATCACCTCCGCCTGCTCGTCGACCTGCTTGAGGCGCTCGAGCACCTCGATGCCGTCCATCTCGGGCAGGCGGATGTCGAGCAGGACCACGTCCACCTGCGAGGCGCGGACGACTTCGAGCGCCTGCGGCCCGCCGGTGACGTCGATCACCTCGTATTCGTCTTCGAGGATGAGCCGGAAGGACTCGCGCAGGCCGGGGTCGTCGTCCACGACGAGGACGGTGGGCCGCAGGGGGCGCGCGCTCTCGGCGAGCGGCTCGAGGGCCATGGCGACCGAACTCTAGCACCGTATCCCATTCGCGGCATTGACCGTCGCGCGCACGGACCGAACAATCAGCGGCGTGATCGCACGCGTGTTCTCGGCGGCGCTGGTCGGGGTGGAGGCGGCGCTCGTGCGCGTCGAGATCGACATCGCGCCCGGCCTTCCGAAGTTCGTGACCGTCGGCCAGCCCGACTCCGCGGTACGCGAGAGCCACGAGCGCGTGCGCACCGCCATCCGCAACGCGGGCTTCACGTTCCCGCCCGACCGCATCACGGTGAACCTCGCCCCCGCCGACTTTCGCAAGGAAGGGCCGGCGTTCGACCTGCCGATCGCGCTCGCCATCCTCGCGGCGACGGGCTGCGTGCGCGACGGCCGCACCCCGGCGATCGCCGTGGTCGGCGAGCTCGCGCTCGACGGGCAGATCCAGCCCGTGCGCGGCGTGCTCGCCGTCGCGCTCGCCTGCCGGCGGCGCGGCATTCGCAAGCTCCTCGTCCCCGCCGCGAACCACGCCGAGGCCTCGGCGATCGACGGCGTGACGGTGCTCGGCGCGGCGACGCTCGCGGACGCCGTGATGACGTTGAACGGCGTGAGCGTGCCGCTTCCGCCCGGCGCGCGGGTCGAGCCCGCCGTGGTCGACGACGACCTCGACCTGGCCGACGTGCGCGGGCAGGCGCACGCGCGGCGCGCCCTCGAGATCGCCGCCGCCGGCGCGCACAACCTGATCTTCCTGGGGCCGCCCGGCGCGGGCAAGACCATGCTCGCGCGGCGTCTCGCGGGGATCCTGCCGCCGCTGGGGGCGGACGAGACCGTCGAAGTGTCGGCGATCTGGAGCGTCGCCGGGCTCCTCGACGCGGACGCCGGCCTCGTGCGCGCGCGGCCGTTCCGCGCGCCGCACCACTCGATCTCCGTGGCGGGGCTCATCGGCGGCGGCAGCGCGCCGCACCCGGGCGAAGTCACGCTCGCCCACCGCGGCGTGCTGTTCATGGACGAGATGCCCGAGTTCCAGAGCCACGTGCTCGAATCCCTGCGTCAGCCGGTGGAGGACGGGCGGGTCGCGATCGCGCGCGCGGGCGGCACCGGCCGCTTCCCCGCCCGCTTCCAGCTCGTCGGTGCCGCCAATCCGTGCCGCCGCGGGTGCCGCACGCTGGACGAGTGCGTGTGCACGCCGGCCGAGCGGCAGCGCTACGTGGGGCGGCTCTCGCGGCCGCTGCTCGACCGCATCGACCTGCACGTCGAGCTGCCGCCGCTCCCGCCGGCCGACCTGCACGGCGGCGCCGGCGGCGAGGGCTCAGCGGCCGTGCGCGCCCGCGTGCTGGCCGCCCGCGCGCGTCAGGCCGAGCGCTTCATCGGCCTCGCGGTCCGCACCAATGCGGAGATGAGCCCGCGTCAGCTCCGGCGACTGTGCCCGCTGCCGTCGTCCGCCGAGCGCCTGCTCGACGGAGCGATCACGCGCCTGGGCCTCTCGGCGCGGGCGCACGACCGCATCGTGAAGGTGGCGCGGACGATCGCGGATCTGGCCGGGGCGGACACGCTCGATGCGGAGCACGTCGCGGAGGCGATCCAGTACCGGGGCCTGGACCGTTCGTGGCGAGGCTGAGGGTTACTTGCGCTTGGCGCGAACGACCCCGCGCGGCGGGATGTTCGTGTAGACCACGGCGCCGTCGTCCTCGACGTAGCGGAACGTCGAGTCGGACACGCCCGGCAGCGCGGGGCCGCCGATGATCCCGAGGATGCGCCCCACGTACTGCTGGGTCTCGGGGTACGGCGGGATCCCGCCGTAGTTGTCCACCGCGCCCGCGCCCGCGTTGTACGCGGCGAGCGCGAGGGGCAGGTTGTTGCCGAAGCGGTCGATGAGGCCGCGCAGGTGGCGCACGCCGCCTTCGATGTTCTCGGTGGGGTCGAACGAGTCGCGCACGCCCAGGATCGCGGCCGTGCCCGGCATCAGCTGCATGAGCCCGCGCGCGCCCTTGCGCGAGACCGCTTTCGCGTTGAAGCCCGACTCCACCCGGATCACCGCCGACACCAGCTCCTCGGGCACCCCGTAGCGCTGGGCGGCGCCCCGGATGATCTCGTTGAACGACGGCGCGGCGGTGACGGCGGCCGGCAGCTTCAGCCAGCCCTGCTCGGTGCCGGACACGCTGGCCATGCGGCGGTAGCGCGGATCGGTCGGCGCGTTCGTGTAATGGACGGTGCCGTCCGGACCCACGAACTGATGGGTCTGGGCCGCGACCGGTGCGGCGGCAGCGAGGGCCGCGACCGTGAGGGCTGCGGCGAGCAGGGGGCGCGTCACATCGCTATCTTAGCGACCCCGGCCCGCCGCGGACAAGCAGCATGCGGAAATTACAATACCGATACGGACTTAGAGCATGGTCGCGGCCGGCCGTGATGCCTGCGCACCCCGCCCGCCGAGCGCCACGTCGAGCACGTCCTCGATGGCGTCCGCGTACCGCACCGTCATGACCTGGCGCACCTCGACCGGCACGTCCTCCAGGAAGTTCTTCTCGTTCCGGCGCGGCAGCACGAGGGTCCGGACGCCCGCCCGATGCGCCGCGAGGACTTTTTCCTTGATCCCGCCGACCGGGAGGACCCGGCCCGAGAGGCTGATCTCTCCGGTCATCGCGAGACCGCCGACGACCGCGCGATTGGTGAGCAGCGAGACCAGGGCCGTTGCCATCGTGACGCCGGCCGACGGCCCGTCCTTCGGGATGGCGCCCGCCGGCACGTGGACGTGCACGTCGGAGGTCTCCCAGAAGTCCGCGGGGACGCCGAGGCGCTCCGCGTTGCTGCGCACCCACGACAGGGCCGCCTGCACGGACTCCTTCATGACGTCGCCGAGCTGGCCCGTCAGGGTCAGCGTGCCCTTGCCCTTCATGCGGCTCGCCTCGACGAAGAGCACGTCGCCGCCGGCGGGCGTCCACGCGAGCCCCGTCACGACGCCGGGCACGCGCGTGCGCTCCTCGACCTCTTCGAACTCGAACCGCGGCACCCCGAGGAAGCCGGTGACCACGTCGGGCGTCACCGTCACCGCGGTCGTGTCACCCTCCGCGTGGCGGCGGGCGATCTTGCGGCAGACGCTCGCGATCTCGCGCTCGAGGTTGCGCACGCCGGCCTCACGCGTGTAGCCGCGCGCGAGCAGGCGCAGGGCCTCGGGCGTGAACGTCACGTCCCGCGCGGGGTCGAGGCCGTGCTCCCCGGCCTGCTTCGGCACGAGGTGCTTCTGCGCGATGCGCGTCTTCTCCTCTTCCGTGTAGCCCGCCAGATTGATGATCTCCATGCGGTCGCGCAGCGGCGCCGGCACGGTGTCCATCACGTTCGCGGTCGTCACGAACAGCACCCGCGACAGGTCGAACGCGACGTCGAGATAGTGGTCGCGGAACGTCCCGTTCTGCTCCGGGTCGAGCACCTCGAGCAGCGCCGAGGCCGGGTCGCCGCGGAAGTCCATTCCGAGCTTGTCGATCTCGTCCAGCATCAGCACGGGGTTCTTGCTGCCCGCGCGCCGCAGGCCCTGGACGATCTGGCCGGGCAGCGCGCCGATGTACGTGCGCCGGTGCCCGCGGATCTCCGCCTCGTCCCGCATGCCCCCGAGCGAGATGCGGTGGAACTTGCGGCCGAGCGCGCGCGCGATCGAGCGGCCGAGCGACGTCTTGCCGACGCCCGGAGGGCCGACGAAGCACAGGATCGGGTCCTTGCCCGCCGGCCGGATCTTCTTCACCGCCAGGTATTCGAGGATGCGGTCCTTGATCTTGTCGAGGCCTTCGTGGTCCTCGTCGAGGATCGCGCGGGCGCCGTCGATGTCGATCGCGTCCGTCGTCTCCTGCGCCCACGGCATCTGGACCAGCCAGTCGAGGTACGTGCGCACCACGGTGTACTCGGCCGCCGCGGGGTTCATCTTCGCGAGGCGGTCCAGCTCGCGGAGGGCTTCGGTCTTCGCCTCCTCCGTCATGCCGGCCTTCTCGATCTTCTCGCGGAGCTGGTCGACTTCCTGCGTCTTGTCGTCGCTGTCGCCGAGCTCCTTCTGGATCGCCTTCAGCTGCTCGCGCAGGTAGTACTCGCGCTGCGTCTTCGACATCTCCGACTGGATCTCGGACTGGATCTTCGAGCCGAGCTCGAGGACCTCGGCCTCCTTGCCGAGCGCACTCACGAGGCGCGTGAGGCGCGCCTTGACGTCGAGCGCTTCCAGCAGGTCCTGGCGCACCGAGAGCGCGAGCGAGCTCAGCGCGGCCGCGATGACGTCGGCCGTCGCGCCCGGGCCGGCGGCATCCGCCGTGACCGTGGCCAGCTCGTCGGGCAGCGCCGGCGACAGCGACACGACCTTCTCGAACAGCGTGGTCGCGCTGCGCGCGAGCGCCTCGACTTCGACGTCCGGCGTGCCCTGCTCCTCCGCGATCGCCTCGATGCGCGCGCGCAGGAACGGCTCGCTCTGGACGAGCTCACCCAGCCGGAACCGGCCCATGCCCTGGACGACGAGCCGCAGGCTGCCGTCCGGCTGCTTGAGCACCTTGTGGATCAGCGCCAGCGTGCCGATGTCGTGCAGCCCCGCGCGATCGGGTGCGTCGTCGGTGGCGTTGCGCTGCATGACCGCGCCGACGAGCCGGCCCGCCCGGGCGGCGTCTTCGATGGCGCGGACGGACGATGGCCGCCCCGCGGCCAGCGGCACCACCGCGTGGGGAAACAGCACCGTCCCCCGCAGCGGGAGGATCGAGAGCACGTCGGGGATCCGGAGCTCTTTGAGGTCTTTCTCGTCAGTCATGGAGCCCTTTCACTCAGAAGAGATCGACGGGCCCGAGCTGGTCGGACGCCGCCTTGACCAGCGTCGCCCGCGGCTCCTCGCCGCGCCGGGCCACCGGCTCGCCGCCCCCGTCCTCGCGGACGTAGGTGACGAGGTCCTCGATCTGCTTCTGCATATCGATCATTCGCCGTCGCATCTTTATGATGATCTCGACGCCGGCGAGGTTCACGCCGAGATCACGAGTCAGACGGAGCAGACGGGCCAGGTCTTCCACGTCTTCCGCGGAATACATCCGCGTCCGTCCGACCGTCCGGCTCGGGCGGAGCAGGCCCTTTTTCTCGTAGAAGCGCAGGGTCTGCGGATGGACCTTCAGCATCTCCGCCACGACGCCGATCATGTAGAGAGGGCGGCCACGGTCGGTCACGCCGGACGCGCCCCGCTCGGGGCGCGGCCCGTCACGCCGCGCCGCCACGGAACTTCTCCAGGCCGAAACGGGGCTCCAGCGGCAGGAGCCGCTCGAGGCTGCGCACGAGCTCGTCGGTCCGCGCGTCGAGGCCTTCGGGCATCTCGATGCGCACGGTCACGTGGAGGTCGCCGGCGCCGTCGCGCGCCAGGCTCGGCAACCCCTGCCCACGCAGGCGGAACACCGTCCCGCTCGCGGTGCCGGGCGGGACCGCGATGGCGGCCTCGCCCTGCGGAGTGGGCAGCTTGATGCGTGCCCCGCGCAGCGCTTCCCATACGCTGATCGGCACCTCGCAGTGCACGTTGTCGCCCTTCCGCTCGAAGAACGGATGCGGCGTGACCCGCGTGCTCACGATGAGGTCGCCGCGCGGCCCGCCGAACGGGCCGGCGCTGCCTTCCTCGGTGACCCGCAGCTGCACGCCGGAATCGACACCGGGGGGAACGCTCACCGTCACGGGCTCGGTCACGCGCGCGACGCCGCGCGCCCCACAGAGCGCGCACGCCGCGTCACCGGTGCGCCCGCGCGCGCCGCACGCACGGCACGGCGAGTAGCGGGCGACCCGGACGGTGAGCGTCGCGCCCCGCGCCACTTCGGCGAACGACAGCTCCACGGCGACGTGCACGTCGTCACCGCGGCGCCCGGCGGGGAGCGCTTCACTGGCGCCGGGCGCGCTGCCGTACCGGTCGTACATGTCGCGCGCGGCCGGATCGCTGAGGACCCGGTAGGCCTCGGCGATCTCGTCGAACAGCGAGCGGGCGCGGTCGTCCCAGAAGTTGACGTCCGGGGAATACTGCCGCGCGAGGCGCCGGTAGGCCTGGCGCACCTCGCGCGGCGCCGCGGTGGCGGTGATCCCGAGCACCGCGTAGTAGTCCCGTCGCATGGGGGCCTCTTACTTCTTGTCGCCGAGGTCCTCGAACTCCGCGTCGACCACTTCACCTTCCTTGGCCCCGCCGCCGGCGTTCGGCGCGCCCGGCGCGCCGGCCCCCGGCTGTCCGCCCTGCCCCTGGGTGTCGCGGTACATGATCTCGGCAAGCTTGTGCGCGGCCTGGGTCAGGTTCTGCGACGCACGCTGCATGCGCTCCAGGTCGTCGGTCTTGAGCGCTTCCTTCGCCTCGTTGAGCGCCGCATCGATCGCCTGCTTGTCCGGGTCTGCAAGCTTCGAGCCGTGCTCGCTCAGCGTGCGCTCCGTCGAGTACACGAGCGAGTCGGTCTGGTTGCGGACCTCGATCTCCTGCTTCTTCCTGGTGTCGTCGGCGGCGTTCGACTCCGCCTCCTTCACCATGCGGTCGATCTCGTCCTTCGTCAGGCCGGACGACGCGGTGATCGTGATGTTCTGCTGCTTGCCCGTCGCCTTGTCCTGCGCCGAGACGTTCAGGATGCCGTTCGCGTCGATGTCGAACGTGACCTCGACCTGCGGCACGCCGCGCGGCGCGGGCGGGATCCCGACCAGGTGGAACTTGCCGAGCGTGCGGTTGTCGCGCGCCATCGGCCGCTCGCCCTGCATGACGTGGACCTCGACCGACGTCTGGCTGTCCGCCGCCGTCGTGAACGTCTCGCTCTTCTTCGTCGGGATCGTCGTGTTGCGCGGGATCAGCGCCGTCATCACGCCGCCGAGCGTCTCGATGCCCAGCGACAGCGGCGTCACGTCGAGGAGCAGGAGGTCCTTCACCTCGCCGGTGAGCACCGCGCCCTGCACCGCCGCGCCGACGGCCACGACCTCGTCCGGGTTCACGCCCTTGTGCGGCTCGCGACCGAAGAGCTGCTTCACCGCCTCGTGCACCTTCGGCATGCGCGTCTGACCGCCGACGAGGATCACCTCGTTGATGTCCTTCGGCGAGACCCCCGCGTCCTGCATCGCCTGGCGGCACGGGCCGAGCGTGCGCTCGATCAGGTCGGCGACGAGCGCCTCGAGCTTCGCGCGCGTGAGCGTGAGCACCAGGTGCTTCGGTCCGCTCGCGTCCGCCGTGATGAACGGCAGGTTGATCTCCGTCTGGACCGTGCTGGAGAGCTCCATCTTGGCCTTCTCCGCCGCCTCCTTGAGGCGCTGGAGGGCCATGCGGTCCTTGCGGAGGTCGATGCCGTTCTCCTTCTTGAACTCCTCCGCGATCCAGTCCATCACGCGCTGGTCGAAGTCGTCACCGCCGAGGTGCGTGTCGCCGTTGGTCGCCTTCACCTCGAAGACGCCTTCGCCGATCTCGAGGATCGAGACGTCGAACGTGCCGCCGCCGAGGTCGTACACGGCGATGGTCTCGTCCTTCTTCTTGTCGAGGCCGTACGCGAGCGCGGCCGCGGTCGGCTCGTTGATGATGCGCAGGACCTCGAGGCCGGCGATCTTGCCGGCGTCCTTCGTGGCCTGGCGCTGGGCGTCGTTGAAGTACGCGGGCACCGTGACGACGGCCTGCGTGACCGTCTCGCCGAGATAGGCCTCCGCCGCTTCCTTCAGCTTGCGCAGGATCATCGCGGAGATCTCGGGCGGCGAGAACTGCTTGCCGCGGATCTCGACGCGCGCGTCGTTGTTGCCCGCCTTCACGACCTTGTACGGGACGAGCTTGATCTCCTGCAGGACCTCGTCGTAGCGCCGGCCCATGAAGCGCTTGATCGAGAACACGGTGTTCTCGGGGTTGGTGATCCCCTGGCGCTTCGCGACCTGGCCCACGAGGATGTCGTCGTCCTTCGTGAACCCGACGACCGACGGCGTCAGGCGGCCACCCTCCTGGTTGGAGACCACGGTGGGATTGCCCGCCTCGACAACCGCGACCACGGAGTTCGTCGTACCCAGGTCGATTCCGATTACCTTTGCCATGTCTTACCCGTCTCCATTCATGCCGTCGTGCGCCGGGGGCTCGTGGCGGCCGCGATTGTCTTCACCGTGGAGGGGGCGGGGCGCCCCCTCCACGACCCTCCGCCGATCAGACGAGGTCGATCTTGATCTCCCGCTGCTTCGTCTCCTCCGCCTTCGGGAGCTTCACTTCCAGGACACCGTCGCGATACGTGGCCTTGACCTTGTCGGTCGCGACCGGCATGGCGAGCTGCACGGTGCGCTCGAACTTGCCGTACACGCGCTCGACGCGGTGCCAGGTGTCGTTGCCCTGCTCGCGCTCGAAGCGCCGCTCACCCTTCACGGTGAGCAGGTCGCCGGTGATCGAGAGCTGGATGTCCTTCTCGCTCACGCCGGGAATGTCGAAGCTCAGGACGACGTCGTCCTTCGTCTCCCGCACGTCCACCGCCGGGAGCCACATCCGCTCGCCCGCGCCCGCCATCGGCGCCGGACGGCCCGCCGCGTTCTCGAACAGGCGGGCCAGCTCGTTCTGGACGTCGGCGAAGCCGCGGAACGGCTCCCAGCGATCCACGGTCCCGAAAGGACTCCAACGCGTCGTTGCCATAGCCGTGTCCCCCTCCATGTGCACTACCCGGCCTTCCGCCGGTGATCATTGCGTACACATTTCGTATATCAAGTGAGTGTGTACCTGTCAAATCACTGCGCAAGATTCTCTGAGCTTCTGGTTCGAAAGGCTTTGTTCGACCCTGGTTAAAGAGACGGTGGTAGGGTCCAACTGTGCTGCGCCTGGGCTGCTTCGGCTGCCTGTCGGTCCTCGTCATGGTCGCCCTGGTGGCCGCGCTCGGCTACGGCGTGGTCCAGGCCGGCCGCCCTCCAGAGTTCGTGGGCGCGCCGACCACCGCAGCCGACGGCCAGCGCGCCCAGCAGAAGATCTTCGAGGTCGTGCGACGAACCGGCGGCGGCCGCCCGCACACCGTGACGCTCTCGGACCGCGAAGTGAACGCCTTCCTGAGCCGCCACCTCGCCGGCGCGGCCGAGCTGCCGCTGCGGAACATCGCCGTGCGGCTGCCGGGCGAGGGCGAAGCCGACATCGCGGGCCAGCTCCCATGGCGCCACGTCCTCGCGGTGCCACCGCTCTCGACGCTCGCCGGGCTCCTGCCGGCCGCGTGGCTCGACGGCGGCGCATGGCTGTCGATCCGCGTGCGCGCCACGCTCGAGAGCCACGGGCCGCGCGATCGTAAGCAGCTGCGCCTCGACGTCCAGCGCTTCGCGATCGGGCGGCTGGGCCTGCCCGAGCTGCTCATGCGGGTGCTGCTGGATCCCTCGGCGCTGCGGCTCCTGCGCTGGCCGATGCCCGAGGCGATCGAGGGCTTGCGCGTCGAGCCGGGGCAGCTCGTCATCCAGTCGGCGCCGTGATCCGCGAAAACCCTTCCTGTATACTGACTTGAGCCACGGGAAGGCTGATGACCCAGTCCTCGGCTGCGCTGTTCGACACTCTCCTCGGGATCATGGCTCGCCTGCGAGCTCCCGGCGGTTGCCCATGGGACCGCGAGCAGACCCGCGCCTCGCTGAAGCCGTTCCTCATCGAGGAGACCTACGAGGTGCTCGAGGCGATCGAGTCGGGGGACACGAGCGCGCTCACCGAGGAGCTCGGCGATCTCCTGCTGCAGGTCGTCTTCCACGCGCAGATCGCCGAGGAGCAGGGTGAGTTCGTGATCGCCGACGTGCTGCGCGGCATCTCCGACAAGCTCGTGCGCCGCCATCCACACGTCTTCGCCGACGCGGTCGCCGAGACGGCGGGCGACGTGCTCACGCAGTGGGAGGCGCACAAGCGGCGCGAGGCCGCCGCGAAGGGCCGCACGCGCTCGGTGATCGACGGCGTGCCGCGCGCGATGCCGTCGCTGGTGCGCGCGCAGCGCACGCAGGCCAAGGCGGCGCGCGTCGGCTTCGACTGGCCGGACGCGCGCGCGGCGTGGGAGAAGGTGCGCGAGGAGATCGACGAGGCGGGAGAGGCCATCGCGTCCGGTGATGCCGACCGGATCCGCGAGGAGCTTGGCGACGTGTTGTTTTCGCTCGTGAACGTGGCACGGCTGGCTTCGATCGACGCCGAGGACATCCTCCACGGCGCGACCGAGAAGTTCCGCCGGCGCTTCACCGAGATGGAGGCCGAACTGAGCGCGCAGGGGAAGTCGGTGGACGGCGTGGCGCAGGCCGAGCTGGAACAGGCGTGGAACGCGGTGAAGAACGCGGAGCGCGGGCGATGAAGGCCAAGATCGGCGCCGCGACCGTCGAGGTCCAGAAAGGCGACATCTCCACCATGGAGGTGGACGCGGTCGTCAACGCGGCCAACACCGAGCTGGTGATGGGGACCGGCGTGGCCGGCGCCCTCAAGAAGCGGGGGGGCGTGGTCATCGAGGAAGAGGCGACGCTCCAGGCCCCGGTGGAGGTCGGCGAGGCCATCCTCACGACCGCGGGGAACCTGAAGGCGACGCACGTCATCCACGCCGCGGTCATGGGCATGGACCTCAAGACCGACCCCGCGATCATCACGAAGGCCACCCAGGCGGTGCTCGCGCTGGCCGTCAAGCACAAGCTGTCGACCCTCGCCCTGCCCGCCCTCGGGAGCGGTGTCGGGCACGTGCCGCCGGCCCAGTCGGCGGAGGCCATGATGGAGGCCGTCGCGGCCCACCTCAAGACGGGCCCGACCAGCCTCAAACGCGTGATTTTCGTGCTCTATCAGGACGACGCGCACCGTGCCTTTGTTGACACGTTGAAGAGGGTGGCTGGCGTACAGTAAACAGTCTCCACGCCCATGAGTCAGACCAAGGTCGGGCAGCCCGTCACCCGCCGCATCGGCGACCTCCTCGTCGCCGAAGGCCTCATCAGCGGCGAGCAGCTCGCCAAGGCCCTCGCCGAGCAGAAGGGCACGACCGAGAAGCTCGGCTCCATCCTCCTCAAGCTCAATTTCATCCAGGAAGAGCAGCTGATCGGGTTCCTGTCCCGGCAGTACGGGATTCCCTCGATCACGCTCTCGCAGCTCGACATCGACCCCGAAGTCCTGAAGCTCGTGCCGGACACCATCGCCAAGAAGTACGAGGTCCTGCCGATCAAGCGGCAGGGCACCCAGCTCACGCTGGCGATGGCCGACCCCACCAACGTGTTCGCGCTCGACGACATCGCGTTCATGACCAACCTGCAGGTCACGCCGGTGGTCGCCTCCCAGGCGGCGATCCGCAAGGCGATCGAGCGCAACTACACGGAGGACGCCGGGGCCGTCAACGACGTGCTGACCGCGCTCTCCGCCGAGGTCGGCAGCCTCGAAGTCGTCGAGGACGACGTCCCGAGCAAGGTGGACGTCTTCGAGCTGAAGGAGTCGGCGGACGAGGCGCCGGTCGTCAAGCTCGTGAACATGGTGCTCGTCGACGCGATCCGCAAGGGCGCCTCCGACATCCACTGGGAGCCGTACGAGAAGGTCTTCCGCATCCGGTTCCGCATCGACGGCGTGCTCCACGAGATGCTCGCGCCGCCCAAGCGGCTCGAGCCCGCGATCATCTCGCGGCTCAAGATCATGTCGAACCTCGACATCGCCGAGCGCCGGATGCCGCAGGACGGGCGCATCAAGCTCCGCTACAACACGCGCGAGATCGATTTCCGCGTCTCGATCCTGCCCACGATCTTCGGCGAGAAGGCCGTGCTCCGCATCCTCGACAAGGACGCGCTGAAGCTCGACCTCACGCAGCTCGGCTTCGATCCATGGAGCCTCGAGAACTTCACGCGGGCGATCAAGCAGCCCTACGGCATGGTGCTCATCACGGGACCGACGGGCTCCGGCAAGACCACCACGCTCTACTCGGCGATCCACACGATCAACTCGCCCGAGCACAACATCATGACGGCCGAGGACCCGGTCGAGTACAACCTCAAGGGCGTCAACCAGGTCCAGGTCGACGAAGGCGTCGGCCGCACGTTCGCCTCCGCGCTGCGCTCCTTCCTGCGGCAGGACCCTGACGTCATCCTCGTCGGTGAGACGCGCGACCTCGAGACCGCGCAGATCTCGATCCGCGCCGCGCTCACCGGCCACCTGGTGTTCTCGACGCTGCACACGAACGACTGCGCGTCCACGATCGCGCGGCTCGTCGACATGGGCATCCCGCCCTTCCTCATCTCCTCCGCGCTGCTGCTGATCCTCGCGCAGCGCCTCGGCCGCAAGGTCTGCAAGGACTGCAAGGAGCCGTACGAGGCGGACGAGGAATCGCTGGTGCCCTACGGCCACGTGCCGACCGGCCTCGGCAAGACGCAGTTCTACAAGGGCAAGGGCTGTCAGGTCTGCAACTTCACCGGGATGAAGGGCCGGGTCGCGATCTACGAGGTCATGCCGGTGTCGCAGCCGGTGCGGGACGCGATCCTCAAGTCCGCGCCCACCGAAGAGCTCCGGCAGATCGCGCAGGCGGAAGGCATGAAGACGCTGCGCCAGTCCGGGCTGTTCAAGGTGATCGAAGGGACCACGACGGTCGACGAAGTGCTGCGCGTCACGATGTCCTAGGCGCGCGGCGGGAGTAGCTGATGGCGACGTTCGCGTATCGGGGTCGAGCGGGAGGCGGGGTGGTCACCGGCGAGATCGAGGCCGACAACCGGGTCGGCGCGGTCGCGGTCCTGCGCGGCCGGGGCATCCTCGCCACCGCCGTGGAAGAGAAGAAGGCCAAGGCGGCCGGCGGCCTCGGCTCGCTCAGCCTCTTCGGCGGCGGCAAGAACCTGGGCGCCAAGGTCAAGGACAAGGACCTGGCGATCTACACCCGCCAGTTCTCCACCATGATCGACGCCGGGCTCCCCATCGCCCAGTGCCTCGGCATCCTCTCCGAGCAGAGCGAGTCGAAGGTGCTCCGCGAGGTGACCACGCGCATCGCGAAGGACGTCGAGGGCGGCGCCAGCCTCGCCGATTCCTTCCGGAAGTACCCGAAGACCTTCGACGGCCTGTTCACGAACATGCTCGCGGTCGGCGAATCCGGCGGCGTGCTCGACGTGGTCCTCCAGCGGCTGTCCGGCTACATCGAGAAGGCGGCGGCACTCAAGCGCAAGGTCAAGGGCGCGATGGTCTACCCGATCACGATCATCGGCGTGGCGTTCCTCGTCATCATCTTCATGATGATCTTCGTCATCCCGACGTTCGCGAAGATGTTCGACGGCCTCGGCGCGGAGCTCCCGCTCCCCACGAAGATCGTGATGATGATCTCGGAGTTCACCCAGAGCTACATCATCTTCATCATCGCGGGCATCTTCGCGGGCATCTGGCTGCTGAAGCGGTACTACGCGACCGACAACGGCAGCAAGGTGATCGACGCGCTCTTGCTGAAGTTCCCCGTCATCGGCACGCTCATCAAGAAGGTCGCGGTGGCGCGCTTCACGCGCACGATGGGCACGCTGCTCAGCTCGGGCGTGCCGATCCTCGAAGGGCTGCAGATCACCGCGCGCTCGTCCGGCAACCGCGTGGTCGAGGCGGCCGTGATGCACGCGCGCAGCACCGTCATGGCCGGCGGCACGCTGGCCGACCCGCTCCGGCAGACGCCGGTCTTCCCGCCGATGGTCGTACACATGATCAACGTCGGCGAGAACACGGGCGCGCTCGACAACATGCTCTCGAAGATCGCCGACTTCTACGACGACGAGGTCGACACCGCGGTCACGGCGCTCACGTCGCTCCTCGAGCCGCTGATGATCGTCTTCCTCGGCGTGGTCGTCGGCGGCCTCGTGGTCGCCATGTACATGCCGATCTTCAAGATGGTGACGCTCGTCAAGTAGGCGGTGACGCTGGTGGAGTCCGCCGGGCTGCTGCGAGCGTTCGCCTGGGCGCGGCTGGGATTGGCCGGCGCCCTCCTGGTCACCGTACCGCTCGCCGCCCCGGACGTGGCCTCCATGACCAGCGCCTCGATCCTGCCGCTCGCGCTCCTCGTGACGGGCGCGTCCTCCGCGGCCATCCTGGTGCGCCGCGCGATGCCGCGGCCGCGCCGGGTGGCCGCGCTCGTCACGGTCCTCGACGTCGTGCTCGTGACCGCGCTCGTCGCGGCCACCGGCGGGCCGCGGTCGATCTATCCCTTCCTCTACGTGCTGTGCGTCACGGCCGCCTGTGTCCTTCTCTCCCGTGCGGGCGGCCTCGCCGTCGCCGGCTCCGCCTCGCTCCTCTACAGCGCCATCGTCCTGGGCCGCACCGTGTTCCCGCTCTCGCTCTTCGTCGAGTCGCCGCACGAGACGACCGCGCTCGAGGTCGTGACGATGTTCCTCAACGCGGCCACGTTCCTCACGGTGGCCGTCGTGGCGGGCGGCGTGGCGGAGCGCTATCGCGCCGCGCACCTGGAGCTGGAGGGGCGCCAGCGCGACCTCCGCGACCTCGAAGCCTTCCGCGATCTCGTCTTCGACTGCATCGGCACCGGCGTGGTCGTGCTCGACCGCCACCAGCGCGTCACCGCGTGCAACCGGGCCGCCGCGGACATCACCGCCCGCCCGCCCGGCGTGCTGCGCGGGATGCCGTGGGCGGAGGTCGTGGGCGGCGGCGTCGACCTCCCAGGCATCGCGGCCGTGCTGGAGGATTCCGCGGTGCCGTCGGTGCGGCACGAGACCGTGGTGCGCCGCCCGAACGGCGATGCCGTGCCCGTCCTGATGACGTGCTCGAGCCTGCGCTCCGCCGACGGCGGGACGCTGGGGTTGATCGCCGCCTGCGAGGACCTGTCTGCGCTGCGCGCGATGGAGGCGCGCATGCGCCACGCCGACCGCCTCGCCACGCTCGGCCGGATGTCCGCGAACATCGCGCACGAGATCCGCAACCCTCTCGCCTCCATGACCGGCGCGATCGAAGCGCTCACCGGCACCGGCCTCGGCGCGGAGGATCGCAGCCAGCTCACCTCGATCGTGCTGCGCGAGTCGGAGCGGCTGAACCGCATCGTCAGCGACTTCCTCGCGTACGCGCGGCCGACGCCGATCGCGCCGTGCCGCACGGACGTCGCCGCGATCGTCGACGAGGTCCTGCTGCTCGTCGAGCACCGCCCGCTCCCGCTCGGCGTCAAGATCGTGCGGAGCTACGCGCGCCCCTTGTGGGCGCTCGCCGATCCCGGCGCGCTGCGCCAGGCGCTCTGGAACCTCGCGCTCAACGCGGTCCAGGCGATGCCCGCGGGCGGCGAGCTGACGATCGAGTCCCGGCAGCACGACCGCCGGCTCGAGCTCCTGATCGCCGACACCGGCGACGGGATCGAGGCGCGCGACGTCCCCCACATCTTCGAGCCGTTCTTCTCGACGAAGAGCGACGGCAACGGGCTGGGCCTGGCGCTGGTGCATCGCGTGATGCGCGACCACGGCGGCGACGTCGAGGTGCGAAGCGCGAAGGGCGTGGGCACGACGTTCACGCTCACGCTGCCGCGGGCGACCGATGGCTGAGCCGCGCGTCCTCGTGGTGGACGACGAGCGCAGCATGCGCGAGCTGCTCGCGATCACCCTGCGCCAGGCCGGCTACGACGTCACGCTCACCGAGGGCGGCGCGGCCGCCGTGGAGCGGCTCGGCCGGGAGGCGTTCGACCTCGTGGTGACCGACCTGCGCATGGACGGCACGGACGGCATGGACGTGCTGCGCGCGGTGCGCGACCGGGCGCCCGACACCCCGGTCGTCGTCGTCACCGCGTACGCCTCCACGGAGACCGCCGTCGAAGCGATGAAGCTGGGCGCCTACGACTACGTGACCAAGCCCTTCAAGCTCGACGAGATCCGCGTGACGCTCGCGAACGCGCTCGAGCGCAAGCGGCTCAAGGACGAGAACCGCGCGCTGCGCAAGCAGCTGACGCGCACGGGCCCGTTCGAGGGCTTCATCGGCAAGAGCGCGCCCATGCAGGCGGTGTTCGAGACGATCCGGAAGACCGCCGCCAGCGGCTCCACCGTGCTCGTGACGGGCGAGAGCGGCACCGGCAAGGAGCTCGTCGCCCGCGCGCTCCACGAGGCGAGCCCCCGGCACGCGCGGCCCTTCGTGTCGATCAACTGCGGCGCCGTGCCCGAGACGCTCATCGAGGCCGAGCTGTTCGGCCACGTGAAGGGCGCGTTCACGGGCGCCGTGGCCGCGAGCGAAGGCCTCTTCGCGGCCGCCGACGGCGGCACGCTGTTCCTCGACGAGATCACCGAGATCCCGCCGTCGCTCCAGGTGAAGCTCCTGCGCGCGATCCAGGAGCGCCAGGTGCGACACATCGGCGACACGCGCGACATCGCCGTGGACGTGAGGCTGGTGGCCGCCTCGAACCGGGACGTGCAGCGCGCGGTGGCCGACGGCGTCCTGCGCGAGGACCTGTTCTACCGCCTCAACGTGATCCCGATCCACGTCCCGCCGCTCCGCGAGCGGCGCGACGACATCCCGCTCCTCGTCGCGCACTTCATCGAGAAGGTGGCGGCCGCGCAGGGCAAGCCGGTGCGCCGGGTGGCGCCGGAGGCGATGGCCCTGCTGGAGGCGCATCCGTGGCCCGGCAACATCCGCCAGCTCGAGAACGTGATCGAGCGTGCGCTGGTGCTCGGGACCGGCGACGTCATCGACGTCCACGCGCTGCCGGGCGACCTGCGGCAGCCCTCCCGGGCGGGCGACCTTCCGGTCGACCTGCCGATGGACGGGCTCGACCTGGAAGCCACGCTCGCGCAGATCGAGCAGCGCTACATCGAGATGGCGCTCCAGCGCACCAGCGGCGTCCAGACGCGCGCCGCCGAGCTGCTCCGGGTCAGCTTCCGGCAGTTCCGGTACAAGCTCCGGAAGCACAGCCTGCGCGCCCTGTCCCGGTTCGCCCGCTCCGGCTGACAAGATTTGTCACCGCACTGACCGTCATGGTCATCGGGATTCGCCATATGGGCGCGCCACCCCCCGCAACTAACCGAATAGATTGAGGCCAGTGGGTTTGTAGAATATGGCATCGACGGTGCAACCAAGTTCCCACACCTAGGCAGCACAGGCAGTCACCACATCGAGGGAGGCGTTCATGTTCAAGTTCTTCCACAAGCGGCGGAAGGTCGGTCAGAAGGGCTTCACGCTCATCGAGCTCATGATCGTCGTCGCGATCATCGGTATCCTCGCGGCGATCGCGATCCCGCTCTACGCGAACGTGCAGGCGCGCGCGCGCGTGGCCAAGGCGCAGGCCGACCTGCGGGCGATGGCGTCGGCCGTCTCGATGTTCCAGGCGCACATGGGCGCGATGCCGGCCGCGCTGACCGACCTGACGCAGGCCACGACCAACGCGCAGGGCCAGCAGGCGGGGCCGTTCATGGCGTCGATCCCGGCCGCGCCGACGGGCTGGGGCACGTACGCCGCGGGCGCGACGTTCAACGCCAACGGCACGTTCACCCTGACCAACACGGGTGACGGCACCACGATCACGGTCCCCTAAAGTCGCTCGTCGCGAGGGAGGGGCGGCCCCGTCCCTCCCTCGCGTCTCTCCCATGAGTCACCCCGTCTCCGCCCACTCCGACCTCCGCGCCGACCGGCGCCGGCGCCTCGGCGTGGCGCTGCTCCTCGCCCTCGTGACGTTCGCGGTCTTCCTGCCGGCGCTCGACGCCGAGTTCCTCGACTGGGACGACGACGTGAACCTGGTCCAGAACACCGGCTACCGCGGCCTCACGCTGGGCCACCTGCGGTGGATGGCGACTGCCACGGTCATGGGGCACTACATCCCGGTCACGTGGCTGAGCTTCGGCATCGATCACGCGCTCTGGGGCATGAACCCCCGGGGCTACCACCTCACCAACGTCCTGCTGCACGTCGGCGCGGCCCTCGCGTTCTTCGGCGTTGCCCTGCGGCTGCTGCGCCGTGCGACCAGCGCGCCGGCGGGCGCGACGCTCGCCGGTGCCACCGTGGCAGCGCTCTTCTTCGCGATCCATCCGCTGCGCGCGGAGTCCGTGGCGTGGGTGACCGAGCGGCGCGACGTCCTCAGCGGCCTGTTCTTCCTGCTGACGGTGCTGGCGTATCTCGCCGCGCACGAGCAGAGCACGGATCGCCGGCGGCGCCTGCTGCTCGCGGCCTCGCTGGGCGCCTACGCCGCCGCGATGTTCTCCAAGGCCATCGTGATGGGCCTGCCGCTCGTGCTGCTCGTCCTCGACGCGTATCCGCTGCGCCGGCTGGATCTCCGTGACTGGCGCCGCGCCCGGGGCGTGCTCCTCGAGAAACTCCCCTACGCCGCGGTCGCCGCCCTCGGCGCCGGGGCGGCGTTCTACGTCGTGAAGACGTTCACCGCGCTCACCACGCTGGAGGCGTTCCCGTGGCCGGGCCGGGTCGCAATGATCTTCTATTCGTTCTGGTTCTACGTCACGCGTACGGTCGTGCCCATGGCGCTGTCCCCGCTCTACGAGCTGCCCCCGCACGTGAGCCTCGCGCAGCCGCGCTTCCTCGTGCCCGCGCTCGCCGTGATCGCCGCGACCGCCGTCCTGGTCGCGGTCCGGCGCCGGTGGCCCGCGGGTCTGGCGGTGTGGATCTGCTACCTCGTGCTGCTCGCGCCCGTGGCGGGCGTGGTCCACGCAGGCTTCCAGCTCGCGCACGACCGTTACAGCTACCACTCCTGTCTCGGGTGGGCCGTCCTGCTCGGCGCCGGGGTGACCGCGCTCGCGCAGCCGCTGCGCCTCGTGACCCGGCCGCTGCGTCAGCTCGCGCTCGGCGTCACGGCCGCGTGGCTCCTCGCGCTCGGCTGGCTGACGTGGCAGCAGGTCCACGTGTGGCGTGACAGCTACTCGCTGTGGACCTACGCGGTCGACGCCGACCCGACGTGCGCGCTGTGCCACGGCAATCTCGCGGCGCACCTCACCAACGACGGCGACCTCGGTCACGCCGTCCACCACGCCACGGTGGCGCTGACCCTGCGTCCCGATCGCGTGCGCCCGCACCTCACGATGGGCATCGCGCTCACGAAGGCGAACCGGCTCGACGAGGCGATCCCGCACTTCGCGACGTTCCTCGCCGAACGGCCGCAGAGCGTCGACGGGCTGGTCGGCCTCGGCGTGGCGCTCCTGCGGGCGGGTCGGCCGCGCGACGCCATCGTGCCGCTGTACCGCGCGCTCACGATCAACCCGGATCACGTGATCGCGCGCGTGAACTACGCGAGCGTGCTCGTGAACCTGGGCCAGCGCGAGGCCGCGGTCGCGGAGTACCGCATCGCGCTCAGCGTCGAGCCGGGCTCGCGCGAGGCGCGCTACGGCGTGGGGTGGGCGCTGGCGCGCTTCGGCGACACCGAGGGCGCGCGCCGCGAGCAGGCGATCCTCCAGACGCTCGACGCGGGTCTCGCGGCCCGCCTCGAGCGCGACATCATGGCGGCGCGCTGATGCCCGGCCTCGTCATCGCGATCGCCCTCGGCCTCCTCGTCGGCAGCTTCCTCAACGTGGTCATCGCGCGCCTGCCCGACGGCCGCAGCCTCTGGGGTCCGCGCTCGGCGTGTCCGGCGTGCGCGGCGCCGATCGCCTGGTACGACAACGTGCCGGTGCTCTCGTACCTCGCGCTGCGCGCGCGGTGCCGCGCGTGCGCGGCGCCGATCAGCGCGCGCTACCCTCTCGTCGAGATCGCGACGGCCGCGCTGTTCGCCGCGGCGTGGCTCCGCTTCGGCGCGACGCCGCAGTCCGCGGTGGCCGCGCTGCTCCTGGCGGCGCTGGTCGCGATCACCGTCATCGACCTCGACCACCAGATCATCCCCGATGCGATCACGCTTCCCGGCATCGTGGCAGGCCTGCTTGCCAATCTGGCAGTCCCCGGTGGGTCGTGGGTGAGCGCGCTCATCGGAATGGCGATCGGCGGCGGCCTCTTCCTCGTTATCATCCTGGTCAGCGGCGGGGGGATGGGCGGCGGCGACATGAAGCTCGGCGCGATGCTCGGAGCCTTTTTGGGATGGCAACTTACGCTCGTCGCGATCTTCCTGGCGATCGTGGTCGGCGGCGTCGCCGGCGTCGCGCTTCTCGCCGCGCGGCGCAAGGGACGCAAGGACGCGATCCCGTTTGGTCCTTTTCTTGCTGCAGGGGGCGTCGCGGCGCTCTTCTGCGGAGAGCGCCTGGTGACATGGTACTGGGACGCCTTCAACGTATGACGAACCAGGCGGGATGGAGCATGGCGGAGCTGCTGGTCACGGTGGCCATGATCGGCGTGCTGGCCGTGCTCGGCACCCCGTACGTGATCTCCTACCTTCGCGCGGCCAGCCTCCGCGCAGGGGCGCAGGAGCTCGCCACGATCATCAACGGCGCGCGGCAGCTCGCGATCTCCCGCAACGCCAACGTGTGCATGCGGATCAACGGCACGAGCGCGGAGTACCGCACGAACGTCAGCGCGACGTGCGGCGGCGGCACGCTCTACGTCGGGCCGATGAGCTCCGACACCGGCGTCATCACGCTCCAGAACGAGATCGACATCAGCGGGAACACGGCGAACGTCACGTTCTCGAACCTGGGCGCCGCGCTCACGGCGGGCACGTACACCGTCCGCCATCCGCACACCGGCAATACGTTGAACGTCGTGGTGTCCGCGGCGGGACGGGTGCAGATCCAATGAGCCCCCTGCGCCGCGCGGTACGCGACGAGCGCGGCATGACGATGGCCGAGGTGCTGACCGCGGTCGCCATCATCACGATCGGGCTCGTTGCCGTCGCCACGGGGATGCAGCTCGGCACCGCGGGCGTGGCCCACGGACAGCAGGAGACGACCGCGACGTTTCTCGCCGAGCAGCGCATGGAGGACGTCAAGGCGTTCGCGTTGAGCACGAACGCCGCGCAGGGCTTCGACAACGTGACGGCCGCGAACTTCGGGGCCGAGGCGTACGGCGCGATCGCGACGTACAACGGCTACCGGCGCACGACCACGATCACCAATCCCAGCGCCACGATGAAGGTCGTCACCGTCAGCGTGTTCTTCCGCCCGATCGGCGTGTCCGGGACGGCGGCGGAGCGAGAGGTCGCGCTCTCGACGGTGCTGAGGGATCGATGACCCCGCGCCGGGTCTTCGCGTGCCAGCGCGGTTACACCCTCGCCGAGATGCTCGTGGCGGCCGCGGTGATCGGCCTGGTGCTGGCGGGGCTCCTGTCGCTGCTGATGAGCGGGCAGCAGGCGTTCGTGACGGGATCGAACCGCACCGAAGCGGTCTCGAGCAGCCGCATCGTCCTGTTCCGGATGGCGGAGGAGGTGCGAACGGGCGGGTACGATCCCCGCAACACCGCGAGCTTCGCCGCCATCACCCCTCTCAACCCGCCGAACGTCGGCTTCACGATCGGCAACGACTGGAACGCGACGGGCGCGATCGAGAGCAACCTCCTGGTGAACGTCAACGGCACCAATCGCGGCGAGCAGATCACCTATTCGGTCGTCGGAACCGCGCTACGCCGCCAGGAGTCGGTCGTGGACGGCGCCGCCGTCGAGATCACGAACACGCTCAACAACATCGTGATCACCTATCTGAACGCCGACGACGTCGACGTCACCGCCACCGCGCACCAGGCCACGACCGCGCCGACGATCCGGACGGTGGTCGTGACGGTCACGACGAACCCGGATGTCCAGGAGAGCGGCACCGTCACCGACGTCGCCCTGACGTCCACCATCCGGGCCCGCGTCCGCAATCGAAGCTGACGACGGGGAGGAGATGCGAGCCATGAACGGGATCCGCTCGGCAGTGCGCGACGAGCGCGGCATCGCGGTCGTCATCGCCCTGGTCACCCTGCTGACCTTGAGCGCGCTGGTGATGGCCTTTCTCGGCATGAGCTACTTCGAGCCGCAGATCTCCCGCAACCTGCTGGAGGCCACGCAGGCGCGCTACGTGGCGGAAGCCGCGCTCGAGGTCGCGTACGACACGCTCGTCAACAACGCCGACTGGGCGGCGCTCGTCGCGGGCTCCGGGGCGGCCTGCGGCAACGTGACCAGCGTCGACGGCACCAGCGCCCTCACGGGCAACATCGTCGGCGCGGCGAACAGCGCGCTCCCCGGCTCCACCACCGCTTCCGGCCGCTACACGGTGCGCGTGCGCAACGACTGCCGGAACAACGACGCGCTCCTCACGGGCGTGACCCGCGAGAACGACGCCACCGAAGCGAACGACCACGTGGTCCTCACCGCGACGGCGACGTACGGCAACGCGACGCGCACGATGACGGTGGTGGTCGTTCGCGTGCCGAACCTCCTGAGCCCCGGGGCGCCGCCGAGCGGCGCCCTGAACGCCGCGCTGTCGTTCCCGGGCTACGAGGCGGACACGCGCTTCACGGGCAACGCGTTCACCGTCGACGGGCGCAACCACGACCTCAGCGGCAACGTGCTCAGCGGCAACGCGCTGCTCGGCATCTCCGTGGGCCCCGAAGACCAGTTCGTGCCGGCGGGCGGCCCGGTCATGCAGCACGAGCTCACGGTCCAGAACTCGCTGAGCAACCAGCAGAAGGACAACGTCGTCGGCAAGCACGAGTCGGGCAGCGGCACCACCATCGGCGACAACACGATCGCCGCCGCGGCACTCACCTCGCAGGCCGTCACGGACTTCGTGAACGCCGTCAAGAGCTTCGCCGACATCACGATCGACAGCACGCCGGCGAGCCCCGCCTCGTTCAACAACATCGGCAGCACCTGCGCCGGCAACTACAGCTCCACCTCCTGCTGGGGCACCTCCGCGCAGCCGAAGATCGTGTACGTCAAGGGCGCGATCGACCCGACGTCGGCCTTCAACGCGCTCCGGATCTCGGGCAACAGCAGCGGGGCCGGGATCCTGATCGTCGAGGACGGCGACCTCACGCTCAACGGGAACTTCGGCTGGGAAGGCCCGATCATCGTCACCGGCGGCTACGTCGGCGTCGGCATCAACGGCGGCGGCAACCAGACCGTGCGCGGCGCGCTCATCTCGAACGAGACGGCCACGAACGAAGCCCCCGGCTTCTACGAGGGCGTGCTCCACGGCAACGCGAAGGTCCAATACAGCCGGGCCGCCATCGACAACGCGCTCGCGCTCCTCGCCGGCAAGGTCCCCGGCGGCACCGGTGGGACCGCGTACGTGAAGGTGCAGATGTACAACTTCCAGGAGCAATGAGGCCGGCGGCACGCGCGGCGAGCGCGCTCCTCGCGGGCGCGCTCCTCTTCGCCGTCGCCGCGTGCGACTCGCGGGCGCCCCAGACGTCGGCGCCGGCGCCCGCGCCCGCGAGCGACCCGCGCGAGGACGCGGTCGCCCTCGCCGCGAAAGGCGAGCACGCCGCGGCGGTCGTGAAGTATCGCGAAGCCCTCCAGCGCGAGCCCGACGACGTCGGCCTCCACTTCGGCCTCGCGTCGTCCCTCAGCCAGCTCGATCGCCGCGAGGAGACGATCGCGGAGTTCCAGTGGGTGGTCGCCAACGGCCCGCCGGGCAGCCTCGAGGTCGCGACCGCCCGCCAGTGGCTCGCGGGCGCGACGGGCTCCGAGCCCACCCGGCTCGATCCCGCCGCGGTGCCGACCGGCACCCTCAGCGGCAAGATCACGTGGCCGGGCCTGCCCTCGGAGAAGGAGTTCGGGATCCGCGTGATGGTCCACAACGGCGAGGGCCCCAACGCGATCCGGAAGTTCGCCCGCACGAAGATGAACGACAGCTACGCGATCGCCGACCTGCCGGAAGGCAGCTACACGGTGGTCGGGCTCGCGGGCCCCACGCGCGTGTGGAGCGACATCCCGATCACGATCACGCCGGGACGGCCGACGGTGCTGGACCTCACCCCCGCGAACGCGGTGGTCTCTCCCAACGACTTCCCGCCGCGGATCCGCTGATCGCGCCAGCCGTAGCGGACCGCAGACCGCCGTGCACCAAGCGTGGTATCTCGCTGATACATCAAGAAAAGATTGGGGCCTCCGAGGGGGGCTTTCTATACTACATGGGCCGCAGGGGGATCAATGTTGAAGCTGCCGTTCAAGCTGCCGTCGTTCGGCCGTAAAGCCACCGCAAGCTTCGGCCTGGACATCGGCTCGAGCGCCGTCAAGGTCGTCCAGCTCACGCCCGCGGGCGACGGCTACACGCTCGGCGCCCTGGCCATCGTGCCGCTGCCCCACAACGCGGTCGCCGAGGGCACGATCCAGGACCCGCCCGCGGTCGTCGCGGCCATCAAGGAAGCGGTGGCGAAGGCCGGCATCAAGACCCGCGAGGCCGTCATCGGCATCTGCGGCCGCGAGCTGATCATCAAGAAGATCGAGATCCCCGAGGTGCCGGCGAAGGAGCTGGCGGGCGCCATCCAGCTCGAGGCCGAGCACCACATCCCCTTCGCCGCCGACGAGGTCTTCCTCGACCACCACGTGGTCGGCCGGCGCGGCAACGTCATGGACGTGCTGCTCGTCGCCGTGAAGAAGGCCAAGGTCACCGACTACGCCGGCGTCGTCGAGGAGGCGGGGCTCGTGCCCGCGGTCGTCGACGTGGACGGCTTCGCCGTCGAGAACCAGTACGAGGTGAACGGCGCAGAGCCCTCCGACGAGGCGGTCGCGCTCATCGACATCGGCGCCGCGATCATGAAGACGAACGTCACCCGCGGCGGCGCGTCGATCTTCGCGCGGGACATTCCGTTCGGGGGCAACCGCTACACCGAAGCCATCGCCTCGGCGCTCTCCGTCTCGTTCGACGAGGCGGAGGCCGCGAAGGTGAGCGGCGGCGGCGACACGGCGGCCGTCGCCTCCGCGGTGGAGTCGGTGTCGCGCGAGCTCTCGATGGAGGTCCAGCGGACGTTCGACTATTTCGCGTCGACCGCGGAGTCCGAGCGCATCGGCCGGATCGTCCTCTCCGGCGGGTGCGCCGAGCTGCCCGGGCTCACCGACTACCTCGCGTCCGCCTGGGGCATTCCGGTGGAGACCGCCAGGCCGTTCGATCGGATCGACCCCGGAGCCTTCGCCGACGATGTGGCGACGGCCGGCGCGTCCCTGGCCGTCGCGGTCGGGCTCGCGCTCCGTCGTCCGGGAGACAACGCGCAGTGATCAGGATCAACCTCGCTCCGCCGCCGACCCGCACGCGCGGAGGTGGCCTCCGCTTCCAGCTCCCGAGCCTCAACCTCGGCCTCGTGTTCCTCGTGGTGTACGTCATCGCGCTCTCCGGGCTCACGATGTACTGGGCCTCGCTGTACCGCGAGGAGGCGCGCCTCACCGACGAGATCGCCCAGGCCAACCAGCAGATTGCGATGCTGAAGCCCATCACCGCGCAGGCCGCGAAGGTGAAGGACCAGCTCGCGGATCTTCAGAAGCGCGTCAAGACGATCGAGGACCTCACGAAGGACCAGTCGAAGCCCATCCGGATCTTCGACGCGTTCGCGAACGTGATGCCGAACGACGTCTGGATCACGAAGATGGAAGAGCGTGAGAAGGTGCTGAAGGTCTCGGGCACCGCGTTCTCGGCCACGGCCGTGTCGGACCTCATGAGCAACCTCCGCGGCTCCGGAAAGTTCAAGGACGTCGAGATCGTGGTGTCGCGGCAGGACCTCGCGAAGACCCCGCGCCTGGTGACCTTCGAGGTCACCTGCCGGTTCGAGGGGTAGGCCATGGCGATGCCGGCCATCTTCGCCCCGATCGTCAACGCCCCGCGCCCGCAGAAGATCATCCTCGGCGTCATGGGGCTCGCCGTCATCATCGCCGCCGCGTACTTCCTGGTGCTCTCGCCGCTCGCCACGACGGTGACGGCGCTCACCGCCGAGAACGACCGCGTGCAGAAGGAGCTCATGCAGGCGCGCGCAATCGCCGCCGACGTCGCCCGCTTCCGCCGCGAGATCGCCGCGCTGGAGCAGACGCTCAACGCGCTCACCGCGCGGCTGCCCAACGAGCGCGAGACCCCGCCGCTCTATCGCGCGGTCTCGGATGCGGCGTTCCAGTCCGGCCTCGCCGTGTCGCTGTTCCAGCCGCGGGATGCCCAGATCAGGGACTACTACGCGGAGATCCCGATCACCCTCACCGCCGAGGGCAACTACCACCAGTTCGGGACGTTCTTCGAGCGGATGGCGCGGCTGCCCCGCGTGGTGAACGTGGGAGACCTGCGCATGACCGGCACGCACACCGCGACCGCCCCGCCCGGGAAGGACCCCAAGGCCGTGGCCGCGGGTCCGGTGCGCGGCGAGCTCATCCTCGCGACGTACATGTATCGGCCGGTCGGCTCGCCGCCGGCGCCGAAGCCCGGGCAGCCGGGCAAGCCCGCGGGGGCGAAGTGACGGCCCGGCGGTTCGTCCTCTCGCTCGGCATCGCGGCGCTCACGGTGGCCTGCGGCAGCCCGGCGCCGCCGCCGCCCGCGCCGAAAGCCACGGCGGCGCCCGCGACGCCCGCGCGGCCGGACCCCGGCAAGCCCGGGGCGGCGCCCCTGGTGGCGTCGCCGAGCGCGGTCGCCGCGTCGGCGGCTGCGGCCATCACGCCCACCGCGCCGAAGTACGACGCGGGGGGACGACGCGATCCGTTCGAGTCGCAAGAGACGCGGCTCGGGTCCGAGCGCTCCACGGTCTCGACCGCGAAGCTCACGGGCGTCATCCACGGCGGCACGAGCGTGCTCGCGCTCATCGAGACCGCCGACGGGATCGGGTACATCCTCAAGCCGGGCGATACGCTCGCCGACGGCCGGCTGGTGGAGATCGGCGTCAACACGGCAGTGTTCAGCCTGGCGCCCAAGCCCGGCGCGACGACTAATCGGGTGGTGTTAAGACTCGCAGGGGATTAGATGACCAATCGACGAGAGGTCAGCATCCCGAGCTTCATCGCGGGACTCGTGGTGGTGGTGATGTTGGCCTCGGTCGCTGGTATCCGGGCCGAGGGGCTGTCGCGCGTCACCGACGTGAGCGTCCGCAGCACGCCGGACACCACGACCGTGTCGATCGAGACGGCGGGCACGCCGAAGTACCAGGCATCGCTCATCGACCCGCGCCGGCTCGTGATCGACTTCGAGGACACCGAGTACGGCTGGCGCAAGACGCCGCTCGCGGGCGCGGATCCGATCAAGGAGATCCGCGGGAGCCAGTTCCGCAAGGGCGTCAGCCGGCTCGTCGTGCAGCTCGCGCGTCCCGTCAAGCACACGGTCGAAGCGGGCGACAAGGGCCTCGTCATCGTGTTCGCGGCGGGGAGCGTCACGCCCCACGCCGCGGCCAAGCCCGTCGCCGACGCCAAGCCGGTCGCGACGCCGACGCCCGTCGTCGCGGCGGCGCGGCCGCGGGCCGCGCCGGCCGAGCCGCCCGCGCTGCTCGTACAGGCGGCCCCGGGCCGCACGCCCGACACGCGGGGAGCCGGCGGGCTCACGCCGCCGCTCCCCGTCGAGAAGCCCGTCGTCGCCGCGAAGCCGGCGCCGATGCGCATCGCGCAGGCACCGCCGCCGGCCGCACCCGGGCCTGCCGCGCCGAACGGGCGCCGCCTCATCTCGCTGGACTTCAAGGACGCGGACGTCGTGAACCTGCTGCGCATCCTCGCGGCGGAGAGCGGCCGCAACATCGTGGTCGGCGACGACGTGAAGGGCAAGATGTCGATCTCGCTCCGCAACGTGCCGTGGGAGCAGGCGCTCGAGACCGTGCTCGAGACGCGCGGCCTGCAGAAGGTCGAGCGCGGCAACGTCATCCGCATCGTGACCTCGGAGGCGCTCACCAAGGAGCGCGAGGCGCACGCGCGCGTCGAGGAAGCCAAGATCAAGAGCGAGGCCGAGGCGCGCACGAAGATGGCCGAGGCGCAGTACAAGGAAGCCGAGGCGCTGCAGCGGAAGCTCGCCGCGCAGGCGGCCATGAAGGAAGCCGAGGCGCGCGGGCCGCTGCGCGAGGAGACGATCCGCCTGTCGTACGCGAATCCCGAGGAGGTCGCCGAGACCCTCCAGGGCATCCTCGGCATCCCGAAGGAAGGCCAGAAGCTGCAGGGCACGCCGACCGTGGCGGGCGGGCCGCCGATCGCCGAGCCGCCGTTCTCGAACCTCTACGGCCAGCAGCAGGCGCAGGGCGCCGCCGCACAGGCGACGCCGATCTCGGTGTCGCAGGACGTCCTCGCCAAGGGCCTCTCGATCCGCGCCCACAAGGCGACGAACACGATCTTCCTCCGGCTCTACGCGGCGGACCTCGCGCGCGTCAAGAAGCTGATCCAGGAGAACTTCGACATCCCGCTGCCCCAGGTGAAGATCGAGGCGCGGATGGAGATCCTCGACCGCAACGCGCTGGAGCAGATCGGCATCCAGTGGGGCGGCGGCGCCTTGGGCCGCTCGGGCTCGCTCGCGCTCGTGGGCCAGGGCTACCAGACGAGTCAGAACCTCGGCCAGACCGTCGCGGCCGCGCCCGGCATCGTGCTGCCGGACGGCTCGTTCCTGCTCGATCGCACGGGCATCCAACCCGCGCCGGGCACGACCATTCCGAGCTCGACGCCGAACCCGCAGAACAACCTCGCGGGCTTCCTGCCGGTGAGCGCCTCCACGGGCCTGCCGCTCGGCGGCAACCTCATCAACCTGCCGATCAGCGCGCTGCCGAACGCCGGCCCGCTGCCGGCGAGCGGCCTCGCGTTCGGGATCATCGCCTCGCAGTTCAACGTGAACCTCGCGCTCCAGGCACTCGCCGAGCAGGGCAAGACCCGGACGCTCGCCCGGCCGGAGATCGTCACCGTCGAGAACAGCAAGGCCTCGATGTCGCTCGGTGAAGAGATTCCGTACGCGACCGTGAGCTCCGCGGGCACGCAGATCCAGTTCAAGGAAGCGCTCCTCAAGCTCGAGGTCACGCCCACGGTCATCCGCGAGGGCGACGTCAACAAGATCAAGCTCGTCATCAGCGTGGAGAACAACTCCCGCGGGACGGTGGTCAACCTGGGCAACTCTGGCAACCCGCCCGCGATCAACCGCCGCAAGGCGGAGACGCTCGTGCTCGTCCGCGAAGGCGAGCGCCTCGTGATCGGCGGCGTGGCCACGTCGACCGACTCGCAGACCGTGCGCAAGGTGCCGCTCCTCGGCGACATCCCGGTCATCGGCTGGCTCTTCAAGCAGAAGGAAGACTTCGAGCAGGGCCGCGAGCTGGCGGTCTTCGTGACGCCGAGCGTGCTGCGCGGCGCCGACGGCACGCTGCCGAGGATGCCCCGGTAAGACCCGCCCCCCCAGACGCGGGCATCGCCGCCGCGTCTCCTGATACCCTGAGCCCGTCATGATCGTGTCGGTCCAGCTCGGCCCGCGCTCGTACGACATCGTGGTGGAGCGCGGCGCCCTCGGCTCCGTCGGCGCGCGGCTGCACGCCCTTCGCGTGGGCGGCCGCGCCCTCCTCGTCACCGACCCGGGTATCGGCCGCCTCTACGGCAAGACCGTCCTCGAGAGCCTCGCGGCGGCGGGGTTCACCACGTCCGTCTTCGAGGTGCCCGAGGGCGAAGCGGCGAAGACGCCGGCCGTCGCCGCGCGGGGCTGGGACGCCTGCGTCGAGGCGGGCCTCGACCGCAGCTCCACCGTCCTCGCGCTGGGCGGCGGCGCCGTCGGCGATCTCGCGGGCTTCGTGTCGGCCACGTACATGCGCGGGACGAACTTCGTGCAGCTGCCCACGACGGTGCTCGCGCAGGTCGATGCCTCCAGCGGCGGCAAGACCGCGCTCGATCACCCGAAGGGCAAGAACATGATCGGCGCGTTCCACCAGCCGCGCCTCGTCCTCGTCGACACCGCCACCGCGGAGACGCTGCCGCCGCGCGAGTACCGCTCGGGGCTGGCGGAGGTCGTGAAACACGGGATCGTGCTCGACGCGGCGTACTTCGACGACGTCGAAGCGTCCGCCGAGGCGCTGCTCGCCCGCGACCCCTCGACCGTCGAGCGCGTGGTGGGAGGCTCGTGCCGCCTGAAGGCCTCCGTGGTCGAGCGTGACGAGCTGGAGAGCGCGCTACGCATGGTGCTGAACTACGGCCACACGATCGGGCACGCGATCGAAGCGGCGACCGGCTACGCCGCGCTGACGCACGGCGAGGCGGTCTCGCTCGGCATGGTGGCCGAAGCGGCGCTGGCCGTGCGCCTCGGCATCGCGAGCGCGCAGACGCGCGAGCGTCAGGAGCGCCTGCTCGCGCGCCTGGGCCTGCCGATCCGGATGGCGGCGGTCGACCCCGCGCGCGTGCTCGAGGCGATGACCCGCGACAAGAAGGCGCGCAACGGCCAGGTGCCGATCGTGCTGGCGCCCGAGATCGGCCGCTTCACGATCGCCGAGCGCGTGAGCCCCGACGACGTGCGCGCCGCGCTGGCAGAGATCGTGGACCAGTGAGCGAGCCCGACGCGCTCGTGCTCGCGATCAAGCGGCAGGAGGAGCGCCTCGCCCGCGATCCCGCCTCGCTCGCGTTCGCGCAGCTCGCCGACCTCTACCGCAAGGCGGGCCGCACCCAGGACGCGATCACGCTGTGCCGCGAGGGCCTCGCGCGGTATCCGCAGTACACGACCGCGCGGCTCATCATGGCGAAGGCGCTGCTCGCCGAGGGGCGCCTCGACGAGGTCGCCGCCGAGGCCGCCACGATGCTGGCGAACAACCCGAAGGACGTACAATGTCTCCGGCTGGCCGCGGAGGTCGAGCGCCGGCGGGGCCGCGTCGACGGCGCCGCGGAGCATCTGGAGAAGGTCGTGAAGCTCGATCCGGCGGACCGCGAGGCGCGGGCGCTCCTCGGCCTGCTGCGTGCGGATCCCCAGGCCGACGGCGAGGCCGCGGGCCTCGCGCGGGTGCTGAGGGACGACACCTTCGCCACCCTGACGTTCGGCGCCGCCTGCCTCGAGCAGGGCTGCCTCGACGAAGCGGCGGCGGTGTACACACGACTCTTGAGGAAGGACCCCGACAACTCCGGCGCGCGCGACGGGCTCGAGCAGACGCTCCGCGCGCGCTCACGACGGAAAGGCTGAACGCACGATGCAGGTGTCGACCGCGGATTTCAAGAAAGGCCTCCGGATCGTCCTCGACGGTCAGCCGTACCAGATCGTCGACTTCCAGCACGTCAAGCCGGGCAAGGGCGGCGCGTTCGTGCGCACCAAGCTCAAGCACATGCGGCAGGGACGGGTGGTCGACCACACCTATCGGTCCGGAGAGAAGGCCGAGCTCGTCGATTTCGAGGAAAAGCACATGCAGTTCCTCTACAAGGACGAGCGCTACAACTTCATGGACACCGAGACGTACGAGCAGGTCTCCATGTCCGAGGACGAGGTCGGCGACGCGCACGAGTACCTCAAGGAGAACACCGAGGTCGACGTGCTCTACATCGACGGCTCGCCCGTGACGGTGGAGCTGCCGAACTTCGTGGAGCTCGCGATCGCGCAGACCGATCCGGGCGTGCGCGGGGACACCGCGCAGGGCGGCAACAAGCCGGCCACGCTCGAGACGGGCGCGGTCGTGAGCGTGCCGCTCTTCCTCAACGAGGGCGACGTGGTGAAGGTCGACACGCGCACCGGCGAGTATCTCGGCCGCGTCGCGACGGCGGGTTGATGCCCATCCGGCGCCGGCGGCGCGACGCTCCCCCGGATGTCGCGGACCTCGTGCGCCAGGTGGGCGCCGTGCTCGACGAGCTGCGGCTCACCGAGGCGGAGGTGAGCGTCGGTGACGTGCGCGTGCGCGTG
>Ga0194132_10001482_pt1 | contig 47323 bp, 49 predicted proteins | sample TA2KigOf80mmetaG_FD_148612 | JGI IMG/M metagenome (GOLD analysis project Ga0194132, IMG submission 148612) | Freshwater microbial communities from Lake Tanganyika, Tanzania - TA2015054 Kigoma Offshore 80m | ecosystem: Environmental > Aquatic > Freshwater > Lake | place: Tanzania: Lake...
TTAAGACATCGGCTTGTCGGAGTTTCGAAACGATCTCTTCAGGCTTGTGCCTCTTCTTCGGCATTGCAGTCCTCCTTCTTGTCAAAAGACATAGTTCAGGGTGGACCACTTTTCAGGGGGAGGACCAGGACGAGCCGACGAAGCGTGTGCGAGGCACCCTCAGAAGTACTCTCAATGAGATTGAGGGAGTTCTGATCGCGGCTATGGAACCTGCATTTAACAAGCAGGGCGCGAGGTTCCGTGGCATCGCCCGTTACAGGCAAGTGAGACACAGCATGGCCGACGCTGTGTCTTCCGCGGAGATCCATGATCTGGTGGAGGAAATGCGCGATACGATGGTGAAGAGGTTCGACAAGCTGATCGCGGCACGAACGAAGCGAGCGCGCTGATGAGCTTGAACTCCAAGTATCATCGTCAGGCGGCCGAATGACGACGAGACTGTCCGGAGGCTATGCGGCTAGTGGACGAAATCTGAGTACCTCGACCGGCGATGCTGGCGGCCGATCAAATTGCGCTGGCTGGAAATCGGACGCAACTCGGCCTTAGACCCAGATCGCCATCGGGAGCCCGGTACCGTCGTGCGGGACGGTATCAGGCAAGCTGCGACCTTTGTTGTCAGCTAGGCGAAGCGCCGACCAACAGGCGACACCGGCATCCAGTATGTCTTCGATCGGTATCCCTTGGTTCCGGCCGGATTTCTCGACTAGGTGCCAATCGGCAAAAGACGATGTGAGAACGCACCGCCGCTCATCGCGTCCCTTGACCGAGGCCTTGTGGTGAATCATGGGCTTGCCTGCTAGCTCACGAAAGCACACCTCGGGGTGGACCTCGCGCACCACCTTGCGCAATTCAGGGCGCTCGCCGAGAAGCTCATCAACTTCCTTGATCTTTGGCAGAATGGCGAATGTCTGCTTAGTGACCGCCTTGCCGTGCGGCCCGGCGGCTCGCGAGAGGGCGCACGCCTCATGCCACGAGTTGGCTGCAAGGACGGGACGAACCGGCGCTGGGAATACGCTGCTGCCGCGCGGCCTGCCGAGAAACTTCCTCGCCGCTCGGTCGCATGCGCGGCCGCCAACCTCGTAGACGTCGAGCAGGCCGATCGGGACATCAACCGCAATCATGTCGAGGTCCGTGGCACCGTCGAGGACATCAGACAGGATGGCCACCTTCCGAATGATCAATCGGTCGGCTTTCTTGATGAGGACGGCCCAACCGCCAGGGGTGCCGTCGACGCCCGCAACATGAATCATCTCACGACCTTCGACAAACGTCGGGGCAACAAGCTAAAGGATCTCCGGCCGAATTTTGGAAATCTCCATCGGGTTCATGTGTCAGACCGCCACTGGTAGGCTTTTACCGGGGCTTTCATTGCCATAACCTGCTCGAACCGCTCGGTTCGAACAGTATTCAGGAAGGCCAGCCACCTCCCGCCGAAGATTGCGCGTTATTGGCGCCGGAACAGCGCCGCACTCATTCCGTCCGGGACGATCTCGTCCTCCGGATAGAAGGGGCGGGCGTGGCGGTAGGGGAAGAAGCCGGGTCGCCAGTTGGTGAGGCCGGGCGTATCGACGACGAGCGGTGTCGCGATCCCCTCGAAGCTCAGCTTGAAGTGATAGCCGGATTTGGCGACCACAAGGTCGTGCGCCGCCAGGTCGATCCCCTGGCTGGTGAAGGCGGCCGGGTCCTGGGTGAGGCCGGAGAGCGAGGTCAGCATCACCGTATGACTGCCGGCGGTGACGATCGCGGTGTTCCCGAGCGAGCTCGGCTGTCCCGCCTGATAGGGACCACGCATGACGAAGCGGCCGTCGGTCAGCGCTTCGACGCGGACATCCAGCGTGAGCGGCGACAGGCCTCGCGTGAGCTTGCCGCCGATATCGAGCCGGATCGTCGCGCCGACGCCTTCTTGCCTCGCGATGGCCACGGAAGCGGGATCGGTGACCGGCGTGACCGAGCGCAGCGTCGAGCCGCACTCGATCAGCCGGCGAAGGATCTCAGGACTGTCGCCGGGAGCGCCGGCGAGCACGCGGTCGCCGCGATCGGCGAGCACCCAGGGCCGCCGTTCGGGTTGCGCGTCGACCATGTCGATCGCTTCGTCGACACCCGGCAGCGCATCGACGAAGTCTTCGCGCCGGCGCCACATCTCGGCGGCGATGTCGGTTGCGGCACGAGCGGCAAGATCGTCGTCTCGATCGGCGATGGCCAGGACTGCCTGACCCAGGTCGGGCACGTCGAGATAGGAGTGGACGTTGCAGATCGAGACGTCGAGGAGGCGAGGCTCGCGGGCGTGCCAGGCACGGGCTCGGGCGTGCAGATCGGAGAGCGGTGGCAGATCGGTCTCGAGCCGGCCACGCAGAAGCATGGGCAGCTTGACCAAGGCCGTCACCGGGTGGATCTCGCCCGCGAGGGCTGCGAGCACGAGGCGCGCCGTGCGCTCGCCGGCCTCGACGACATCGCTATGCGGGTTGTGCTTGCAGGCGGTGACGATATCGGCAGCGCGCAGCATTGCCTCGGTCACATGCGCATGGAGGTCCAGTCCGGCGCCGATGGGTATGCCCGGGCCGACGAGGTCACGCAGCGACGACAGGAAATCCCCTTCGGCATCGTGCAGCCGGTCGGTGGTCATCGCGCCATGCAGCTCGAAGGCGACCGCGTCGACCTTCTCTAGGCGCGCGGTGTCGAGGATCTCCGCCTTGAGGTCTGCGTAGACGCTGTGCTCGATCGGGCCGCCAGGGCGGGCCATCGCCGACAGCGTCGCGACCGGCTCGGCGCCCGCAGACCGAAGCGCGCCAACGATCCCGCTCAGCGTCGATCCCGACGCCTCGTCGAGCAGTTTCGGACCGCGCGTGACGGCGAAGTCCTCGTGTCGCGTCAGGATCGGGTTGAAGCTGTGCGATTCGTGGAAGATCCGTCCGACCAGCACCCGCATCAGCGGGCGGCCTTGACGCCGATCACGCCCTCATCGTCGGCGAGATCGGCGACATAGGTCAGCGCTTCGCGGATATCGTCCGCGATCTCGCGGCGGGCCGAAGCCCCTTCGCGCGCCTGGAGCGCCTGGATCAGGCGGCGGCGGCCTTCGCCGCGGCGGCCGCGCACATAGGCGGGGAACAGCAGGTTCATGTACGGGCCGGTCTGCAGCCACAGGGCCTCGATCATCCGTACCAGCGTCGTCTGGCCGCTGGTGCGGTAGAGGGTGAAGTGGAATTCGCGGATCTTGATCCGGTCGATCGCGGAATCGCCGCGCTCGCGCGCCGCGACGATCTCGAGCGCGAGCTGCTGCAGCTCGGCGATCTTCTCAGGCGTCACATGCTCGGCCGCGCGTTCGGCCGCAAGACCCTCGAGCGCAACGCGGATGTCGCGGAGCTCGACGATCTTCGCTCTTGTCATCAGCGGCACGCGCACCGAACGATTGGGCTGCATCTCGAAGGCGCCTTCGGCGGTCAGTCGACGCAGCGCCTCGCGTACCGGCATGACGCTGACGCCGAGCGCGTTGCCGATCGAGCGGATCGTCAGCTTCTGGCCGGGCGCGAACTTGCCCTGGGTCAGCGCCTCGCGCAGCGATTCGTAGACCTGCTCGCGCAGCGTCGCCGCGGTGTCGGAAGCAACGGAGGCGAGGGGAACGGTCATGTGGCGTTTCGCGCGGCAATCCTGACGGTTTCGAGGCGGTCGTCGAACAGCGTGATTGGCGGATAGGCATCCGGATCGGTGATCACGTCTAGCACCGTCGTCGCGTCGGCGGAGAGCGCCTCGCGCAGGGCCGGAAGGAATGCGTCGGGTCTGTCGATAACGGCGCCGCGGCAGCCGCAGGCCGTCGCCACCTGGGCATGGTTCACGCCGGTGAAGCGGACGGCGCTGGTATGGCGACCGAACTTCACGTCTTCGGCGTCCTTCTGATAGCCCAGTACGCTGTTGTTCAGCACGATCACGACGATGTTGGCGCGCATGCGGCGTGCCGTCTCCAGCTCCGACCAGACATGGCCGAAGCCGCCATCGCCGACGATGCAGACGACGGGGCTTTCCGGCCGTGCGGTCTTCGCGCCCAGGCCCATCGGCACGCCCCAGCCGAGTCCGGCAAGCCCGCGCGGCGTGAGGAAACGCATGCCGGCCTTCAGCGCGCGCAGATAGGCTGCGATCCAGACGGTCGCATAGCTGGCGTCGCCGACGACGATCGTGTCCTCGGTCAGCACCGTCTGCAGGTCGGCCATGAGCCGTTCCGGCCGGATAGGAGACGCTGACGAGGCGAGATGGCCGGCAATGTCGGCATCGTGACGGCGGCGGCTCGCGTCGATCACGGTTTCGATCGGGGCGCGTCGCTGCCGGCTGGCGCGGATACGGCTCGTCAACGCCTGCAGTGTCAGCTTGGCGTCGCCGACCAGCCGCAGCGCCTCGTAGTTGCGCCCGACCTCCTGGCCATCGATGTCGATATGGATGTACCGGGCCTCGCGCGGGTAGAGCGTCCAGGAATCGGTGCCGTTCTGAGCCGTGCGCGTGCCGACGAGCAGCACCGCGTCGGACTCCTCGATCATCGCCTTGAGATGACGCGCCGGCGCCAGCTTGCCCATCACGTTGCCGGTGACGCCTATCGACAGCGGATGGCGCTCGTCGACCGCGCCCTTGCCCATGACCGTGGTCATGACCGGGATGCCGGCCGCTTCCTGAAGCGTGGCGAGCTCGGTCGCCGCGCCGGAGAGATGGACGCCGCCGCCGGCGACGATCAGCGGCCGGTCCGCCTTGTTGAGCAGTGCAGCCGCTTCCTCGATCCGGTCGAGATCGGCGCAGACGCGATCGAGTGGGTAGCGGCCGAGGGCGGCCGTGCGTTTCGGATCGTCGGTCGCGGCTTCGCTCAGCATGTCGGCCGGCAACAGCAGAACGGCCGGGCCAGGTCGGCCGCTCGTCGCCGCGGCGAAGGCCATGTCGACATAATCGTCGACGCGCGCCGGCTCGTTGATGCGGCGGACCCACTTGGCGCAGGCCTGGAACAGGCCGAAATGGTCGAGCTCCTGGAAGGCGTTCCTGTCGGCGGTGTTGCGGACGACATCCTGCACGAGCGCCACGATCGGCACCGACGACTTCAATGCTTCGGCGAGGCCGGGGACGAGCAGAGTCGCGGCCGGCCCGTTCTGGGCGCAGACGATTCCGACTTGGCCCGAGATGCGGGCGAAGGCGTCCGCCATCGCCGCGCCGGCATTCTCGGTTCGATAGACGAACTGGCGGAGGCCGAGGTCTTCGGCAGCGAGGATCGCCGCCGAGGGCAGGCTCTGGCCGAAGATCGTGTGGACCTCGTGGCGCTTGAGCGCCGCGGCGAGACGCTGGGCCGCGGTCGGAGCGTTGCTCATGCGCGGGCTTCCTTGCATGCGTCGCCGATGATTGCAACCAGTCGGTCGATATCGGCCTGCACCATCGGTGTCGAGAGCGCGCCGAGTCCGGTCGAGGAGATCAGCACGCCCTTGTCGCGTACCATGCGGACGAGCTTCGCCAGCCGCGCGCGCTCGGCCGCATCCGGATACTGGTCGCGATAACTCCTGAGCGTCCGGTCGTTTAGCTTGATCTGGAATAGCGAGCCGAGGCCGGTGACCTGCCCCGGCACGCCGGCACCGCGGATCGCCTCGCGCAAGCCTTGGCGCGCGGCTTCGCCAAGAGCGTTGAGCCGGTCGAAGGTTTCAGGCGTCATTGCTCGCATGGCGGCGATGCCGGCGGTCATCGACAGCGGGTTGGCGGTGAAGGTGCCGGCCTGGGGCACCGGCGGCTTGCCTCGGCTCGGATCGAAGACGGCCATGAACTCAGTCTTGCCTGCGACCGCACCGATCGGCAATCCGCCTCCGATGATCTTGCCGAAGGCGCAGAGGTCGGCCGCGATGCCGAAGCGGCCGATCGCCCCGCCATGGCTCAGTCGGAAGTTCAGCACCTCGTCCGAGATCAGAACCATGCCGTTGGCGCGCGTGAACTCGCGCAGGAAGGCGAGGTAGGCCCGCTCCGCCGGGACTAGGCCGGCGCGGGCCGGCATCGGATCGACTAGCACGCAGGCGATCTCGGCAGCGTGCTCGTGCAAAAGCTCCTTTGTCGCGGCGATGTCGTTGAACGGGACGACGACGGTCTGCTCGAGCACCGAGGCGGGCGTGCCGCTGTTGTAGGGAACGGGAGAGGGGCGGTTGCTGCCCCAGTTCTCTGGCGTTGGGTCGAAGCTGACTTCGACCGGATCGTAGTTTCCGTGATAGGCGCCCTCGCACTTCACGATCTTCGGCCGGCCGGTGAAGGCGCGGGCCGCGCGGATCGCCATCATCACCGCTTCGCTGCCTGTGTTGGTGAAGCGCACGTGGTCGAACCACGAGACACGCTCGCACAGCAGCTCGGCCAGCTCGATCTCGAGCTCCGTCGGGCTGCCGAAGCTGGCGCCGAAGGGAAGCTGGCGAAGGATCGCGGCGTTCACCGGCTCGAAGGCATGGCCGTGGATCAGCGTGGTGAAGTTGTTGGTGAAGTCGAGGAAGCGGTTGCCGTCGACGTCCGTGAGCCAGGCGCCGGAGCCCGAGGCGGCATAGAGCGGGAAGGGGCTTTCGAACACCGAGCTTCGCGTATTTCCCCCCGGCATCACGGCGCGGGCGCGCTCATGCAACTGCCGTGACCGCTCGATCCGCATGAGAGGAATCCTCGTCGCCGCGCCAATTTGTGATCACAAATATCCTTGCGATCCTCCAAGTCGTCAAGCTATCGTCAGAAAAAAATGTGATCACAAATGCGGAGCGGGTGCTCCGCCAAACGCGAGGAGAGGGAGAAGCTCATGCACCGGAGGACATTGCTTTCAACGGCTGTGGCACTCGTCGCGGCGCTTACCGCGGGGAGCGCCGAGGCGCAGACGAACCTCGAAAAGGCGAAGCAGGCGGGTCAGACCGAGGTGGTGATCGCCGGCGGCGCCGGCGGCTATCTCGAGGCGGTGAAGAAGCATTTCTACGATCCGTTCACCGCCGCGACCGGTATCAAGGTGACGACCGTCAGCGCGCCTTATGGCGAGAAGGCGACGCGGCTGAAGGCCATGCATGAGGTCGGCAAGGTCGAATGGGATTTGGTCACGCTCTCGCTCGACTTCCTCAACCCGGCGGTGACGCCTTTCCTTCGCGACCTCGGCAATTGCGCCGATGTGCCCGGCGTTGCGCGCAATGGCGTCGCTGGCGCCTGTCTCCGCCACGGCGTGCTCTTCGAGATCGGCGGCGTACCCTATGCATTCAGCACCAAGGCCTTTCCGGCCGGCAAGCCGCAGCCGAAGACATGGGCAGACTTCTTCGACGTGAAGACCTATCCCGGTCCGCGCTCGCTACCGAATGCGGGCGTGCCATGGTGGCCGATCATCGCGGCGTTGCAGGCCGATGGCGTACCTCATGACAAGCTGTTCCCGCTCGACCTCGACCGCGCCTTCAAGAAGCTCGATACGATCAAGCCGAACGTCACCGTGTGGTGGCGCAACGGCGACCAGAGCCAGCAGGTCGTGCGCGACGGCGAGGTCGTGATGTCGATGATGTATTCCGGGCGCGCGCTCAAGCTCCGGAGCGACGGCACGCCGATCGACGTGATCTGGCCGGGCGCGCCCATCGATGCCGTCTTCGTCGGCGCCGCCAAGGATGCCCCGCATCCGCATGCGGCACTCGCCTTCATCGACTTCCTGATGACCCGGCCGGAGGCGCATGCGGCCTATGCCAACGCCAACTTCTACGACACCTCGAACAAGGACGCGCTGGCGCAGCTGAGCCCGGCCGATCAGCGGGGACGCGCGACGCACCCGGACAATCTGCGCACGCTGGTTGCCATCGACCGCGACTGGGTCTCGGCCAACCGCGACAAGGTGATCGAGCGCTGGAACAAGTGGCTGGCGCAGTAAAGGGTGCTCGATGACGATCCTGCATTGGGCGAAGGGATGACCGATGCGGGATCGCCATCAATGGCTGAGCTGAAGGGTGCCGGCGGCGCGCCCGTTTCGATCGCCGCCGTGGAAAAGCGCTTCGGCAGCGTCGCAGCACTGCAGGGCGTCAGTCTCGACGCCGGGGCCGGGGAGTTCCTCTCCCTCCTGGGGCCTTCCGGCTCCGGCAAGACGACGCTGCTGATGATGATCGCGGGCTTCGAGATCCCCGACCGCGGCACGATCGCGATCGGTGGACGCGACGTCACCGAGCTGCCGGCGAACCAGCGCAATGTCGGCATGGTGTTCCAGCGCTATGCGCTGTTCCCGCACATGACGGTCGCCGAGAACATCGGCTTTCCGCTGCGCATGCGCGGCCTGGCGCGGAGCGAGATGTCGTCCCGGGTCGAGGATGCGCTGAAGCTGGTGCGCCTCGACGGTTACGGCACCCGACTGCCGTCTCAGCTTTCCGGCGGCCAGCAGCAACGGGTGGCGCTGGCGCGGGCGGTGGTCTTCCGGCCGCCGGTGCTCTTGATGGACGAACCGCTGGCCGCGCTCGACAAGAAGCTGCGCCAGGCGATGCAACTCGAGGTCCGCCACCTGCAGCGCGAGCTCGGTCTCACTGTCCTCTATGTCACGCATGACCAGGAGGAGGCGCTGACGATGTCGGACCGCATCGCCGTCCTCAATGACGGCCGGATCGAGCAAATTGGACGGCCGGAAGAGCTCTATGAGATGCCGGCGAGCGCCTTCGTCGCCGACTTCATCGGCGAGACCAATTTTCTCAGTGGCGATGTCGTCGGCCTCGACGCGCGCGAATGCCGCGTTCTTCTGGACGGCGACGGACTCGTCACCGGGCGCGTAGCCGCCGACGGCCTGGCCGCCGGCACCGGCGCGCGGCTGGCGGTGCGCCCCGACCGGGTAAGGCTCGGCAATGCCGAGGGGATCGAAGGCACGATCGCCGAGCGCATCTATTCGGGGGCGATGCTGATGCTGGCGGTCCGGATCGGCGAGACGACCACGATCATGGCGCGCGGACCGAGCAACGGTCCCGACGCCGATCGATCCGTCGGCGATCGCGTGCGGGTCTCGTGGAAGCCCGAGGACGCGCGCGTCTATCCCGCCGCGGCGGAGAGATGACGCGCTGGCGGCAGGTACGGGGAGGGCGGTGGTCGCCGCTCGCGGCGATGCTCCTGCTTTCGCCGATGGCGTTGTTGCTGATCGCGGGATTCTTCTATCCGCTGGTCAATCTGCTGGGGCGGAGCCTGTGGACACCCGAGTTCAGCCTCGTCCACTACGAACGCCTGCTCGGCGAGCCGCTCTACCTCCTGATCCTGATGCGGACGCTGTGGATCGCCGGGGTCGTCAGCGTCTTCACGCTGCTTCTGGGCTATCCGGTCGCGCTGGTCATGGCGCGGCTCGGCGGCTGGAAGGCGGCGCTGGTCGCGGCCTGCGTGCTGGTGCCGCTCTGGACCAGCGCGCTGGTGCGCAGCTACGCCTGGGTCGTTTTGCTGCAGCGGAACGGCATCGTCAACGACACGCTGCGCGGCCTCGGCCTGACCGAGCAGCCACTCCGGCTGATCCACACCGAAGGTGCACTGCTGGTGGCGATGACGCATGTGTTGCTGCCCTTCATGGTGCTGCCGATCTACAGCGTCCTGCGGGCGATCTCCACGGATCTGCCGCGCGCCGCCGCTAATCTCGGCGCCGGCACCTGGTCGATCTTCCGTCACGTGACCCTGCCGCTCAGCCTGCCGGGTGTCTTCGCCGGCACGCTGATGGTGTTCATCCTCTCGCTCGGCTTCTACATCACCCCGGCGCTGGTCGGTGGCCCGCGTACGCTGATGATCGCGACGCTGATCGGCCAGCAGATGACGGAGCTCCTGAACTGGTCCTTCGCCAGCGCCATCGCCGCGGCATTGCTGGCCGTGACCCTGCTGCTGGTCGCGGCCTTCCGCCGCGTGCTCCGCATCGATCAGATGGCCGGCCATGCGGGCTAGGGCACCCAGCCTCGGCAGCGTCGCGCTCTGGGCGCTGGTCGGCACAATTCTGGCGGTGCTGGTGCTGCCGACGCTGATCGTGGTGCCGATGTCGCTGACCGGCGACCAGTATCTGGGCTTCCCGCCGCGCAGCTGGTCGCTCAAATGGTATACGGCCTACTTCAGCGACGCCGAGTGGATCCGTGCGACGTTGTTCAGCCTGGAGATCGCGGCGCTGACGACGGTCGTCGCGACGATCCTCGGCACCTGCGCGGCGCTCGCCATCGTGCGCGGCGACGTGAAGGGCCTCGGCTGGATCAACGCCTTCACGCTGGCGCCGATGATCGTGCCGCACATCGTCGTCGCCGTCGCGATGTACCTGACCTTCGCCCGCCTTGGCCTGACCGGTACGGTGTTGGGATTCGTCATCGCGCACACGATCCTGGCTTTGCCCTATGTCGTGCTGACGGTATCAGCGACGCTCTATCGGCTCGACCCGGCCTTGGAGATGGCGGCGCTCAACCTCGGCGCCTCGCGGCTGCAGGCTTTCTTCCAGGTGACGCTGCCGCTGTCGCTGCCGGGCATTGCGACCGCGGCGGCCTTCGCCTTCATCATTTCGCTCGACGAGGCGGTGGTCTCGTTCTTCCTCTCCGGCGTCCACGTCAAGACGCTGACGCGAAAGCTCTTCGAGGATATCGACTACAGCCTGTCGCCGGTCATCGCCTCCGCCTCGACGCTGCTCGTGGTCGTGTCGATCGCGGTGATGGCGGCCATCGAGCTCGCCCGGCGTTCGGTCAAGAGGTAGAGGCCATGGGACTGCATTTCGCCCGCGAGGAATATGCCGAGCGCCAGGCGCGCTGCTGCCGCGAGATCGCGGCGCAGGGCCTCGACGGCATCCTCCTGTTCAAGCAGGAGAGCATGTATTACCTGACCGGATACGACACCAGCGGCTACCTCTACTTCCAGTCGATGCTGATCGGCGCCGACGGCGCGGTGGCGCTGCTGACGCGCTCGGGCGATCTCGCCTCCGCCAGGGAGACCTCGGTCGTCGAGGACATCCGCATCTGGGTCGACCGCGCCGATGCCAATCCGGGCAACGACATCCGCGACATGCTGGCGAGCCTGGGCTTCATGGGAAGCGCATCGGCATCGAGTACCACGCCTTCGGCCTGACCGCGGCGCGCGGCAAGCTGGTCGATGCGGCGCTCGCGGGATTCTGCACGACGGTCGATGCTTCTACCCTGGTCGATGGCCTAAGGCAGGTGAAGAGCGCGGCCGAACTCGTCTATGTGCGCAAGGCATCCGCGCTCACCCAGGCAGCGCATGAGACGGCGAACCGTCTCACCGTGCCAGGCGTGTCATTGGCGAAGCTGCGCGGCGGCATGCTGGCGACGGCGGTCGAGGGGGGAGGGGACCCGCCCGGCGTGCGCTGGCCGATTGCCTGCGGCCGCGGTGCGATGGTCGTCCGCTACTACACGGGCAGCGGCGATGGCGAGGTCGGCGTCGACGACCAGGTGACGCATGAGATCGGCGTACCTTTCAGGCATTATTATTTTGTAATCATGCATACGATCGTCACCGGCAAGGCCGATCCACGTCATCGCGCCATGTTCGCCGCCTGCCGGGCGGCGCTCGATGCGTGCGAGGATCGATTGCGGCCAGGAAGGACGCTCGGCGACGTCTATGCCGCTCATGCCGAGACCTTTATCGCGGCGGGTTATCCGAAGATCCTCAACGCATGCGGCTATCCGCTCGCCGCCACATACCCGCCGACCTGGGTCGAGCAGCCGATCATCTGCCGCGACCATCCTCTCGTGCTCCGTCCCGGCATGGTCGTGTTCCTCTATATGATCCTGCAGGACATGGAGGCGGGGCTGGCGATGTCCTTGGGCGAGACGGCGCTGGTGACCGAGGGCGAGGCCGAGCGCCTGACCCGGGCGCCGCGCGAGCTGGTCGTCAACTGACGATGCCGACCGGCCGGGTTGCCGTCGTCACCGGCGGATCCTCCGGGATCGGCCTCGGTATCGTCCGCGGCCTGCTCGATGCCGGCGCGCTGGTTGCCTTCTGCGGCACCAGCAACGAACGCATCTCGGCGTCTATGACTGAGCTCGCGGCCGGCGATCGCGTGATGGCCGAGATCGCCGATGTCGCCGATCCCGTTTCTGTCTCGGCCTTCTTCGCGACGGTCCGTCAACGCCTCGGCGACGTGGACATCCTCGTCAATAATGCCGGCGTGTCGCCGAAGCGCCGTTCACCCGACCCCTGGGCGACCCAGGTGACGCTGGAGGAATGGCGGCGCGTGCTCGACGTGAACCTGACCGGCGCCTGGCTTTGCAGCCAGGAGGTCATCCCCGGCATGATCGCGCGCCGCTGGGGGCGGATCATCAATATCGGCTCGATCGCCGGCCGCACGACGCCGAAGATCGCAGGTCCACACTATGCGGCGGCGAAGGCCGGGTTGGGCGGATTGACGCGTTCGCTGGCTTTCGATCTCGGCCCGCACGGGATCACCGTGAATTGCCTGGCGCCGGGGTGGATCGCTTCGAACATGACGGCGCCTGTTGGCTCGTCTCGCGCGGAAGAGGCGGCGGCGGCGATCCCGGTCCGCCGCGTCGGCATCCCATCGGACATGGCCGCTGCCGTCACCTTCCTCGCCGGTGACGCGGCGTCGTACCTGACCGGCACGACGATCGACGTCAACGGCGGCGCTTTCGCGATCTGACGCCCGGCGTTCAGTCCTTGCGGCGCAGCGCCACGACCTCGATCTCGACCATGATCTCGTCGACGGCGAAGCTGCAGATGATCGTCGTGTTCGTGGGCCGGGGATCGGAGAAGGTCTCGCCGAGGATCTTGGACACCTCCGTAACGTGCGCACGGTCGGACAGGTAGACGCGGACCTGCACGATGTCGCGCAGCGACGCACCGGCTTCCGCGAGCGCGGCGGCGATCGTCTTCAGGCTCTGGCGCGCCTGGCCGGCGGCGGTATCGGCGAAGGCCATCGTCTTCGGATCGAAGCCGGCCGTGCCCGAGACGAAAACCCAGTCGCCGTCGACGACGGCGCGGGCGTAACCCGCCAGGGTCTCGAAGGTCGAGCCCGAGTAGATCGAGCGTCTGGTCATGGGGGGCGGCTCCTGAGGCGAAGGCGCCCATTCGTATCCGTTACCTTCCACGGAAACTAGGCGGACGCTTCTCGGTGAAGGCGCGGCGCCCCTCGACCTAGGTGCGGCGTTTACTCTCTAACCGCTTGATCTGGTGACAGGATAAGTTTGCTTTTAGATCAACTTTGATCATTCCGAAATTTACGGTTAGGCTTGGGTGGATGAGCAGCGTCCTCAGCAAACTTTTCGGGCCGAAGACGACGACCGACAACCGACGTCGCGACCCGCGCGTCGAGGTCCCGCAGAACACTGCGATCCTCTCCGTGGATGGCGCGCCCTATCCGCTCAAGAACTGGAGCGCCTGGGGTTTCCTCGCCGGCTCCTACAGCGGCAACCGCGAAGTCGGCGACAAGTGTCTCGTCAACATCAGCGTCAAGCAGGACCCCTTCGCCATCGCCTTCGCGGCCGAGGTCGTCATCGTGCGCAAGGAGTCGGGCGACCTCGCCGGGCGCTTCGTCTTTCTGCCACCCGAGAACATGGCGCAGATCGAAGCCTACTTCGCCTATCACACCCGCGTTCCCTGATCGGCGCTTCGGCGCCGTCAGGGCAATCTCATCCTCTCACCGGATCCGATCAGGCCGCCGCGCGTACCGTGGCGATGCCGAGTTTGTCGAGCGTGCGGCGGACCTTGTCCAGAGCCTCGCCTGAAAGCGGCATCACCGGATCGCGGTCCTAGGCGGCGTCGATGGCGAGCCGCGTCAGCCTGCCGCGCTCTCGTTTCCGTCGCGTCCCCGGCAGTCTATGCCATTCCGCGCCGTGCCTCGATCCGCCTGCTCAAGTCAGCCGCGCGACGGTAAGCCGTATCTTGCCACGGTTGTTCTTGTAGAAGCCCCAGGCGTCGTTGGCATAGGCGTAGAGATAGCCCGACTTCGTCGGCGTCCACTCGCAGCCCTTTCCGACTTCCTTCGTTTCGTGCTGCAAGGTCGCCTGCGTCTCGTCGACGCCCAGGCTGTTGGCGATCGCGCCCACCAGGCAGAACCACGGCATCTCCTCATGGCGCTTGGTCATCAGGAATTCCGCGCCCCTGTTGCCTGTGACCTTCTTCCAGAGCGTCTCGAAGGCGCCGAGCGCGCTGCCCAGCATCTGGGCCGCCTCACCCGGGTGGAACTTGCCGTCATTGGTTCCGCCGGGGCCACAGCTGATGCCGCTGTCGAGCCACTCGCCGTCCGCGGCGAGCCGATACGCGCATCCGGCCTCGAGATAGAGCCCGGTGGCGTTCCATGGCTGGATCGCGAACACGTCCAGCTCCGTCGAGTCTCCGGGCGCCGCAAGGATGCTGGTGACGCGATAGGGGCCTTGCGCGATTGGCGGATCGCCGTGCCGCTGCTTCGCGGAACCGTGCAGCGTCGGTTCGTCGACCGAGAAGCGAGGGCAGCTTCGCGGCTGCGTCGGCAGCACGGTGTAGACGCCTGTCAGCGAGTCATGAAGGACGTCGTGGTGGTTGGGGCGTATCTGGTTCGTGAACTGCTCGGCGAAGGCGAGCCCGCATCGCTGGGCCTCGTCCAGCATCCACTTCAGGGCCGCGTCCGAAAGCCCCGTCTCCTTGTAGCCGCCGCCGACATCGCAATGGACGCCTGGGAACCACACCTGCCTGACGTCGCGGTCGCCGACCTCGGTCCATAGCGTCGGCTGGAAGCTGCCGCGCATCTCGTCGATGGCGATCGCGTGGCGCGCGGTCTCGACCGCCTTGCCGAGGCGCGTGTCGTGGAAGGAGTGGTCCTTGGGATCGTCGAGCAGATTCAGGACCGAGAAGTAATCCGGGACGCCCAGGCTGCCGACGGTGTCCCAGACGCCGACGAAGCGGATAGGCGTGATGCCGTCCTTGGTCGGGTGGAACGTCCACCCTCGCTTCGCCCATTCCTTCCTGGCCGCCGTCCTGGCGTCGGGGTCGCCTTCGCGATAGCCCTCGCGAAAGACCGTCTCGATCCTAGCCCAGGCATCGGACTCCTTCACGCCGCGTATATCGAGGATGTCGCAGCATCCGATCATGCCGCCGAGGCTGCGCGCGGTGTAGGCGCCCCGGCTGAAGCCGAAAAGGAAGATCTCGGCGCCGGCCTCGTAGTGTTCGCAGAGGTAGCGGTAGCCGCTCATGATGTTCCGGTCGAGGCCGTCGCCGAGCCCGCCGCCGGTCAGCTTGCTGAACCAGCCGGGGTCGGTGCCGACGCCGGGGTGGTAGTAGCAAAGCTGCTGGTCGGCTCCGACCATGCCTTTCAACAGGGCGTTGTAGAGCCTTGTGACATTGGTCGGCGCGGGAACGCCGCCATCGGTCTGGTCAGGCGTGTTCCAGGTGCCGTCGCAGCAGACCACCACGCGCTTCATGCCATCCCCCCGGGTCGCTTGCACGTAAAGGTAGCGCATCGGGGCGGGCGCGCAATGGGTGCCGCCGGGCTATGTCTTGCTTTGAACCGTCGGGGACCTCTCCTCGAGCCATCGCAGCAGGCGTTGCCGGAGCGGCGGGATGTCGAGGGCGATGAAGGCGGCGCCGAGCGGCAGCATCCAGAATCCGAGGATAGGCAGGATGCCGAAGACGCCGCCGGCCATCAGCAGGACGCCGAGCAGCGTACGCAGACCCCGCGGGACTTTCTCGCCACGCTCGATGCCCTTGCGGAGCATCTCGAAGAGTCGACGCTTCACGAAGAACTCCTCAATCGGCGATCGCGCGGGGCGCGCGAGCATCGCTCGCGCCGGGCGGGATCGGCGCATCCCGCCTGCTGCCGTGCCGGTTCGCGTAGGCCTTGGTGAACTCCGCGCCGAGCAGGAAGATCTGGGAGGAATAGTAGACCCAGAGGAGGATGATGAGCAGGGCTCCGGCGGCTCCATAGGCGGAGGCGACGGTGCTGCTGCCGAGATACCAGCCGATCAGCGACTTGCCGATCGTGAACAGGAGCGAGGTGAAGATCGCGCCGACGATCACGTCGCGCCATTCGAGGCGCCGGTCCGGCAGGATCTTGTAGATCGCGGCGAACAGCACGGCGATCAGCGCGAAGGAGATCACCGCGCTCAACAAGGAGAGGATCAGCTTCCCGAACGGGATGATCACGTTCACGTAGTTGCCAACGGCGGTGAGACCGGCGCTGATCACCAGGGAGACGATCATCAGGAATCCCAGCGACGCGACGAGACCGAGGCTGGCCGCGCGCGCGGATCAGCCGCGAGAGTGTCGTTCCCTCGGACTTGGCCTTCCAGATCGCGTTCAGCGCCGACTGCATCTCGCCGAACACGCCCGACGCCGTCACCATCAGGGCGCCGAGGCCGATCAGGGTGGCGATGGCGCCCGAGGTTTCCTTGCTCGCGCTCTGGATCGCGGTCTGCAGCAGATCCGTGCTCGCCTTTCCCATCAGGGTCTGGAATTGGAGCGTCAGGGCCGTGAGCGCGGCTTCCTCGCCGAAGACGAAGCCCACGATCGCCAGGATGATCAGCATGAGGGGGGCGAGGGCGGTCACGGCATAGAAAGCCATCGAGGCGCCCCGGCTGAGCGCTTCGTCGGCGATGAAGGAGGTGACCGTCTCCTTCGTCAGCGGCCAGATGTCGTTCGGCATCGTCTTAAGCGGGATTGTGCGGATCGCTCGGGCCTTCCTTCCCTGCATCAAGAAAAACCCGGCCTGCCTCGGAAGTTGCCGAGGACCGGTATCCGAATCGCGCCGATTCTCGGCAGAAGGCGCGGGGTATCTGTTGTTGCCGGGACGCCATATGTTATTCATGCGGCATCAACCGGATGAGTGCTGATTGCGTCGAGTTCTGATCTGCGGGGCGACCGGGTTCGTCGGCCGGAACCTGGCAGAGCGGTTCGCGGCCGATCCGCGTTACGCCGTCACCGCGGTCCATCACCGGCGGCCGCCTTTCGACTGCGCCAACCTGGCCTGGGTCCAGGCCGACCTCGCCAACGAGGAGGATGTGAACCGCGTGCTGCGCGGCCAGGACATCGTCCTGCAGGCGGCGGCGGCGACCTCGGGCGTCCGCACCACGGTCTCGCGGCCCTCGGAGCAGATCGTCCACAACGCGGTCATGAACTCCTACATCTTCGCGGCGGCGCTCGACAACCAGGTGAGCCACGTCCTCTTCCCATCCTGCACGATCATGCTGGCGTCGCGCGACGAGGCGCAGCGCGAGGAAGACTACGATCCTCGCGTGCCGCCGCATCCGGTCTACGAGGGCGCCGCGCACACGAAGCTCTATATCGAGAACATGTGCGCCTTCTACGCGCGCCGCGGACAGGTGAAGTTCACTGTTTTCCGGCACTCCAACGTCTACGGACCGCACGACAAATACGACCTGCAGCGCAGCCACGTCTTCGGCGCCACGATCACCAAGGTCCTGGGCGCGACGGACGGGCGCGTCCTGGTCTGGGGCACGGGCGAGGAGAAGCGCGATCTCCTTCATGTCGACGACCTCGTCGACGCCTTCGCCGCGGCCGTCGAGCGGCAGGACGCGTCCTTCGGCCTCTACAATATCGGCTACGGCCGGGCGGTCTCGGTGCGCGACCTGGTGGCGATGGTCGTCCGCGCCTCCGGCCGCGATCTGGACATCGTCTATGACGAGACCAAGCCGACGGTGAAGACCAACGTCTCGCTCGATTGCCGGCGGGCCGAGGCCGAGCTCGGCTGGCGCGCGAAGGTCGGGCTCGAGGACGGCATCGACCGCACCATCGCCTGGTGGAAGGAAAACCGGCCGGTTGGCTAGCACCGGCCCCGTCCGTCCGGCACCGGGTCGCCTCTCGCTGAAACAGCAATGGGCGACCTGGCCGGGTTCGGCGACGGCCGCGCTCGCGCATGCCAAGGCGCATCTGGCGCAAGGGAGCGCGGCTTCCGAGCTCTGGCTCACGCGCACGCTCGCCTGCGATCCGGGCCAGCCGGAGGCACCGGTCTTGCTGGCGAGCCTGCTGGTCCAGGCGGGACGCAGCGATGCGGGCCGCCGTGTGCTGCGCCGGGCCGCGGCGATGACCCCGGCGCTTTGGTCAGTGTGGATGAGCATGGCGACACTCGGCTGGCGCAGCGAGGCTTATCGCGAAGCCCTGCCGTTCAACCGCCGCGGCGTGATCCTGCGCGGCCCCGATCCGGCGATGCAGATGCAGCTGGGGATCCTGGAGGCGCTGGCAGGCTCGGCGCAGAACGCGCGCCGCCTGGCGACGGACGTGCTGGCACGCGACTCCTCGCAGTTGCAAGCGGCGATCGATGCCGGCGTGATCGCGCTCTCCAAGAACAGGGTCGCTGCCGCCGCCATCCTTCTCGAGGGCATCCTCGATCGCCGTCCCGAAGCGGCCGAGGCGGCGCTGGTGCTCAAGCATGCTCGCATCGCCGCGTCGCAGGCGCCGGAGGACATGAACGAGATCCGGCGCGATTGGCGCTCTGCCGGCCGGCTCCATCCGCGGGATGCGCAGCGGCCGCAGCCGAGCTACCTCGTGATCCGCGGATATGGCTGCGGCTTCTGGGGCGAGGTGCTGAACACGGCGATCAACCTCGCGCTTGCCGACATCATGGGACGAACGCCCGTGGTCTATTGGGGCGGCGAGGTGCGCTACCGCCATCTTCAGCAACCGAACGCCTGGGATCTCTACTTCGAGCCGGTGTCGCCGACCACGGTTGACGATCTCGCGCCGCTCGAGACGACTTCGTTTCCGTCGTACTGGAAGCCGTCGGCGCTCACGACGATGGAGCATCTCGGCACCTTCGCGCAGCAGATCGGTCATGTCAGCGGCGTCACCGGCCTGGTCGCGGTCAACAGACCGGAGACTATCGTCGTCTCGGACGGCTATGCCGATATGAACGACGTGCTGCCCTGGGCGGCTCCCGGCCATCGCTGGGCCTCCGCCAGGGCGCTGGATGTCTTTCGCGAGATCTTCGCGCGGCTGATCCGCCCGCAGGCGTCTCTCCGCGCCGAACTCGATAGGCAGGCCTCGCAGCTCTTCGGATCGCGTCCGCATGTCGCGGTGCATGTCCGCGCGCAGAGCAAGGGCAAGAACGAGGAAGCGCTCGAAGGCGGCGGCGTATCGCTGCCAGGCTACTTCCGCCACGTCGATCGCGTGCTGGCGGGCCTGCCCGGTGCCGGCGTGTTCCTGCTCACCGATCTGGATCACGCGGTCGAGGCCTTCCGTCAGCGCTACGGCGACAGGATCGTGACGCTGGAGCGCCTGCGCCTGATCCAGCCTGATGAGCATCTGCCCGAGGTCAGCGACCTCGGCTTCGACAAATCGCTCGACGGCTATCGGCTCGGTCTCGAGGTCCTGGTCGATGCCCATCTCGCCGCCCGCTGCGAGCGCTTCGTTGGCGACGGCGCCTCGGGCGTGTCGGCTGCGATCACGATGCTGAAGCCCTGGGGCGACGACCACGTCTCCCTGCTGCGCCGGAACGTCTTCACCGAGCGCGGCGGCCGGATCGCCGGGCCGTTCGGGAAGTCCGGCTAGATCCCCCGCCAGGGATCGGAGGCGAGAGGCGGCGTCGTCACCTTGTATTCGTCGGTGATCCGGGGCACCCGGGCCAGCTTCTTCAGATCCGGCAGCGGGCGGCGGAGATCGGCATCGTCCGCGACCGCCTGCTCGATCGCATGCGCGGCGCGCAGCGTGAACAGGTCGGCGGCGGCGGGGCCGGTGATCATCATGCCGAAGGGCGTGCCGGTCGGCTCGAGGCCCATGGGCAGCGACAGGCTCGGATTGCCGGTCAGCGAGATCATGTAGGTGAGCGAGAACCAGCGGTAATAGGTGGGCAGGCGCTTGCCGTTGATCTCGTTCATGTAGAGCTGGCTCCACTTGAATGGCGGGATCGCCAAGGTCGGCGACAGGATCAGGTCGCACTCCTCGAAGACCGACTGCACTGTGCGATAGATGCGCGTCTGCTCGGCCTGGGCCCAGGAAACGTCGTCGGCCGAGTAGCGGAGCCCTTCCTCGTAATTGGCGATCATGTTGGGGCCGAGCAGCTTCTTGTGCCTGGCGTAGTTGGCGCGCTGCGCGTTCAGCATGCCGGTGGCGCGCAGCACGCCGAAAGCCTCATGCGCGCGGCCCATATCGGGGTCGATGTGCTCGCAGGAGCGGAACAGCGATTTCAGCTTGCTCATGCGCCGCCGGAAGGTGGTGGCGATGCGCGTATCGACCGGGCAGGTACCCCAGTCGAGCGTATAGCCGACGCGAAGCTGCGAGAGATCGATCGGCGCGGGGTCGAGGAACATCTGGCCCTCGATCGGCCGCGACAGCGGATCGCGCGCATCGAACGCGGCCTGCGCGGAAAGCAGCAGGCAGGTATCGGCGACGGTGCGGCCCATCGGCCCGTGCGTCGGAATCATGTTCCAGCCCTGGCCGCGCTTGTCGGTCGGCACCAGGCCGGGCGAGGGACGGAAGCCGACGACGCCGCAGAAAGCGGCCGGAATGCGCAAGCTGCCGCCGCCATCCGAGCCGGTGCAGATCGGCAGCATGTTCGTGGCGAGCGCTACTGCCGAGCCGCCGGAAGAGCCGCCCGGCGTGCGCTCGGGATCGAAGGGGTTGCCGGAAGGGCCGTAGACCGGGTTGTTGGAATTGGCGCCGGCACCGAATTCCGGCACGTTGGTCTTGGCCACGACGATGGCGCCGGCGGCGCGGCAGCGCGCGACCATGGCGTCGTCCTGCTTCGAACGGTTCTTCGCGAAGATCGGCGAGCCGAAGCTGTTGATGAGGCCGGCGGCATCGTCGAGATCCTTCACGCCCAGCGGCAGCCCGTGCAGCACCGGCAGGTCGTCGCCGGCCACCACGGCCTGCTCGGCCGCCTTCGCTTCCTTGAACGCGCGCGGCCAGATCGTGTCGGTCACCGCCTTGACCGCGTGGTTCACCGCGTCGATGCGGGCCTTGCAGCTTTTCAGCAGCTCGACCGGCGAGAGCTTCTTGGCGCCGATCAGGCGGCGGGCTTCGACGGCGGAAAGATCGCAGGGCTCGGTCATCTCGGTCTCGCGGAAGGCAAGGGGCGAGACAGGATAGACCAGAACTAGGGCCGGACACCCGGCGCTTCGAAGGGCATGCCGGCGGCGCGCTTCATCAGGTAGAGCTCGAGCGCGACATACTCGGGCGCGCCATAGGCATAGGGCTCGGCGCGCATGCCGATCAGGCAGTTGCGGAGCCGGCGCTGCAGCGAGCCGAGGGACTGCCATTCGAGGCGGTAGATCGGATAGCCGGTCGGGTGCGCCTGCGGGATCGTCGCACCGGCGAGCTTCCTCCCGCGATTGTCCTCGTGGCATTGGGCGCAGGAGAGGTTGAGCTGGCCCTGGCGCCGGTTGAACGCTTCGGCCCCTGCCTGCGTGAAGGGGAGTAGACGCGGATCAGAGGGCGGCGCGATCTGCTGCTCGCGCGACTGCATCGAGACGAGCGCGTTCAGCGACAGCAGCTCGCGGCTCTCATACTCGAAGGCGGGGGCCTTCTGCTGCTCGGTGCGGCAAAGGTTGATGCGCTGGTCCAGGTTCACGGGCGCGTTCGCGTCGGTCGCGAAGGCAGGGTAGCGTGCCGCGACGCCGGCCATGCGCGCCGCCTCGCCATGGCAATCGGCGCAGGATTCGTTCGCCGCTCCCTGGCGCTGATTCCAGAACTTCTCGCCATCCAGGACCCAGAGCATGGCCGGGTTGGCCATGTCGTCGTCCTGCATTGCCTGCACCGACGGGCTCATGTCGTGATAGCCGGAGCGGCGCTCGGCTTCGGGGATCTCGGCGCTCGCCTGCGCAGCCAGCAGGAGGAGGGCGCCGAGCAGCCGCTTCATGCGACGGTGATGCGCGCGGTCTCTTCGACCTTGAAGCCGTTGTCGCCGGTCCAGCGGAAATAGAGCGTGCCGCTCTCGGTCGCCACCGTATGGAACGACACGTAAGGGTTGGCGGCGATCGCCGAGGAGAGCTTCATCCTGAAGATCTCGACCCCGTTATAGGTGCAGATCATCTCCTCGATGATGTCGCGCGGGATCGTCGTGCCGTTGGTGCCGGCGCGGAAGCCGGTCTCCATCGGGTGCTGGATCAGCGTCTTGACCTCGAAGACCTCGCCCTTCTTGACCGATCGGGGCAGGCGGATGAGAGCGTTCGTCATTGGAGGAGATCCTCGACGCAGGCGGCGATGGTCACGATCACGTCGGCGCCGGCGGTCCAGAAGGTGCCGTCGCTGAACTCGGCGACGGCGACGATCTTCTGGGACTCGCGGAGCTTGATGTGCGTGGCGATGGCGGCGCGCCCGGCACGGGGCCCGAGCGTCGCGTTCAGCACATAGGGCTGCGGGTTCTTCTCGTTGAAGACGTGGATCGCCTTCACGTGGTCCTTCGCCGTCATCGGGCTTTCGACCATGACCTTCATCGGCACCGTGTTGCCGTTCTCGACCAGCGGTGCGATGTCGAGCGTCACCTTGCCGGTGTTGAGCCTGGCCGAACCGACCACCTCCTTGATCGCGCGCGCGAGATCGTCGGGGGCAGCCTCGGCCGGAGCGAACGGCATCAGGCTCACCAGGGCAGCGCCAGCGGCGCCCGCGCCCGAACGGGCTAGGAAGCGGCGTCTGGTCAGGGCTTGGTCCATCGTCCTAGTCCTTCAACGTCTTCAGGTAGGCGATCACGTCCTCGATCTGCTCGGCCGAGAGGATGGGCTTGTCCGCGAAGGATCGGGCGACGCGGGCGAGCCCCTCGGTCCGATAGTAGGGCGGCATGATCGTCGCCGGGTTGAGCCTCGCCGCATCGACGATCCGCAGGCGAAGCTGCCCTTCCGACCAGCGGCCCCCGGCCCCGGCAAGATCCGGCGCCAAATTCCCCTGGAAACGCTCCTCCGGGAACGGCCCGGTATGGCAGAGCAGGCACAGACCGACCTGCCTGTTGCCGACGATAGCGCGACCGCGTTCCGCGTCGCCAGATCTCCCGGTCAGCGATTCGCGGATCGCATCGTCCTCGACGACATAGGCGCGGCGCGCATCCTGGGCAAGAGCCGGAACGACGATCGCTGCCAGGAGTACGGCGAGGAGCCTGGTCCGCATCGGAAACCGGAGAAGGAGAGGGGGCGACCCTTGGGCCGCCCCCGTTCTTTAGGCCTTCCTCAGATCGTGGTTCATCACCGGCAGCGTGCGGATGCGCTTGCCCGTTGCGCGGTAGATGGCGTTGAGCACGGCCGGCGCCGCGACGGCGATCGTCGGCTCGCCGACGCCGCCCCAGAAATCGCCCGAGGGCACGATCACGCATTCCACCTTCGGCATCTCGTCCATGCGCATGACGTTGTAGGTGTCGAAGTTGGTCTGCTCGATCGCGCCGTCCTTCACCGTGCATTCGCCGTAGAGCGCGGCCGAGAGCCCGTAGACGAAGGAGCCGGCGATCTGGCGCTCGATCTGCGCCGGGTTGACCGCATGGCCGCAATCGGTGGCGGCGACGATGCGGTGGATCTTGAGCTGTCCCTGCTCGCTGACCGAGACATCGGCGACGCCGGCGACGTAGCTGCCATAGCCCATGATCTGCGCCAGGCCCTGGAACACGCCCGGAGGCGCCTTGCCCCAGCCGGCCTTCTCCACCGCAGCCTCGAGCACGCGGCGATGGCGCGGCTTCAGGATCTTGCGGCGGAACTCGAGCGGGTCCTGGCCCGCCGCTTCCGCCAGCTCGTCCATGAAGCATTCCATGAAGATGGCGTTCTGGTTCGTGTTCACGCCGCGCCAGAAGCCCGGAAGCACATGCGAGTTGCGCATCGCATGGTCGACCAGGAGGTTGTCGATGTTGTAGCCGTAGGCGCTCTCGGTACCGCCATTGTTGAAGCCCTGGAACACCACCGGGTCCATGCCGTTCTGCAGGTTCTGCGGCAGCAGCCCCGCCAGGATCGACTGGCCGGAGAGCCGCACATGCAGCCCGGCGATGTTGCCCGAGGCATCGAGGCCGCCCGTGAGCTTGCACGCCATGATCGGATGGAAGGTGCAGTGCGTCATGTCCTCTTCGCGCGACCAGATCAGCTTGATCGGCGTGCCCGGCATCTCCTTGGCGATCAGCACCGCCTGGCGGACATAGTCCGAGCGGCCGCGCCGGCCGAAGCCGCCGCCGAGCAGGGTCTTGTGGAATTCGCACTTGTTCACCGGATGGCCGGCCGCCTCGGCGGTCGCGGCCAGCGCCGCTTCGCCGTTCTGCGTCGGGCCCCAGGCCTCGCACTTGTCCGCGGTCCACAGCGCCGTGCAGTTCATCGGCTCCATGGTGGCGTGGTTCTGGTAGGGGTAGCTGTAGACGGCTTCGATCTTCTTCGCCGCCTTCTCGATCGCGCCCTTGGCATCGCCCGCCTGGTTGCCGACGAAGGCCTGGGTTGCGTTCAGGCCTTCAGCCAGCATCGCCGCGATGTCGCTGCTCGAGACCTTGCCGCCGGGGCCCGGATCCCACTCGACCGGCAGGGCTGCGAGCGCGGTGCGGGCCTGCCAGTAGGAATTCGCGATCACCGCGACGGCGCGGTTGTCGATCGCCACGACCTTCTTCACGCCAGGCATCTTCTCGACCTTGGCGGCGTCGAAGCTCTTGAGCGTACCGCCGTTGACCGGGGTGTCGCGGATCGTCGCCGTCAGCATGCCCGGCAGCTTGAGGTCGATGCCGTAGATCTGGGCGCCGGTCAGCTTGTCGCGCGTATCCAGGCGCTTCAGGCCCTTGCCGGCGATCTTCCAGTCCTTGGCGTCCTTGAGCTTCACGTCCTTGGGCGGCTCGATCTTCGCCGCGGCGGCGGCGACCTTGCCGTAGGTCGTGGTCTTGCCGGTGCCCTTGTGCGTGATGACGCTGTTGGCGGCCGAGCATTCGGCGGCCGGCACGTTCCATTCCTTGGCGGCGGCCTGGATCAGCATCTCGCGCGCCGTGGCACCGCCCTGGCGGACGTACAGGTTCGACTGGCGGATGCCCTGGCTGCCGCCGGTGGAGAAGTTCCCCCAGACGCGGTTGCGCGCCAGGTTCTGGCCGGGTGTCGGGTACTCGGTGGTGACCTTGGCCCAGTCGCATTCCAGCTCTTCGGCGACGAGCTGGGCGAGGCCGGTCAGCGTGCCCTGGCCCATCTCGGAGCGGGCGATGCGGATCACGACCTTGTCGTCGGGATGGACGACGACCCAGGCGTTGATCTCCTGGACGCCGGTCTGCGCCTCGGCGCGGGAGAAGGGGACGCCGAATCCCAGCGAGAAGCCGCCGGCGACGGCGGCCGAGCTGGCGAGGAAGCTGCGGCGATTGAGAACGGCTGCGTTGGTGGTCATGGCCTGTCCCTCTCTCAGCCTTTCGCCGCGTCGTGGATGGCGGCGCGGACCTGCTGGTAGGTGCCGCAGCGGCAGATGTTGGTCATCACCGCGTCGATCTCCTCGTCGGTCGGCTTCGGCGTCGTCTTCAGCAGCGCCGCCGCAGCCATGATCATGCCGCTCTGGCAGTAGCCGCATTGCGGCACGTCGTTGTCGAGCCAGGCCTGCTGCAGCTTGGTCAGCGTATCGCCCTGGGCGAGGCCTTCGACCGTCGTCACCTTGCGCCGGCCCACCGAGTTGAGCGGAACCTGGCAGGAGCGGTTGGCGACGCCGTCGATATGGACGGTGCAGGAGCCGCATTGCGCGACACCGCAGCCATACTTGGTGCCGGTCAGGCCGAGATCGTCGCGCAGCACCCACAGCAGCGGCGTGCGCGGATCGGCGTTCGTATTGTAGATCTTGCCGTTGACGGTGATCGCAACCATGCGTCGAGCTCCCTGCGTTTCAGCCGGCCCTCGCCGGCTCGATTTTCATGCCCAAGAGTAGTCCTCCGGGCAGGGGGGAAGTCGCTCACAATAAGGAGAGGCAAGGACTTAAAAGGCTTATCTGCCAGGGAATGCGGACGCGCGCGCGGGCGGCTTTCGCCCGCAAGCCAACGGAGATTGAGGGCGCGGCTAGCCCTGTTGCTTGGTGCCGGTCTCTTCGATGCCGTCGAAGGACGGTGCCGAGGCGTTGCCGAGCTCCGCCGTGGAGGAGATGAGCGCGGAGAAGTGCTGGGAGAGCGGCAGGGCGGCGAGCGCCTCGGCGACCGTGCGGTCGCGGAGGTCGATCACGACGAAGTGGCGGGGGCGCTTCACGATGTCTTCCTCTTCTCCGAGGAGCGGAAGGCGACGCGCTTCACATTCTCCGGCCCGCGCCGGGCGGCGAGCTTGGTGACGCGCTCGCGTGGTGGCGGGGCCGCTGAGGGCGCCGTCGCCGGCTTGCCGGCATGAACCGGCGAGGCGAAGTCGAGATGCGCCGTGGCGGCGAGCTTCGCGCGTGCCTGCGCGGCCTCGGCCATCAGCATCTGCTCCTCGGCCGGCTTCGGCGCGGGCTTGGCGAGGCTGCGGAAGCCGTCATCGAGCAGGCTCACCATATGCGCGTCGCGTGCGCGTCCCGAGGAGCCGCCGAAGACCACGCCGATGAGGCGCCTGCCGTCGCGCTGCACCGAGGCGACGAGGTTGTAGCCCGAGGCGTTGACGTAGCCGGTCTTGATCCCGTCGGTGCCCTTGTAGGCGGCGAGCAGACGGTTGTGATTGGGATAGACGCGGCCCTTGTAGGCGAAGCTGAGCGTCGAGAAGTAGCGGTACTCGGCCGGATGGTCGCGCAGCATGGCGAGAGCCAGCAGCGCCATGTCGCGCGCCGAGGAGACCTGGAGCGGGTTCGGCAGGCCGGAGGCGTTGGCGAAGTTCGACTGGTTCATGCCGAGGTCGAAGGCGCGCTCGGTCATCCTCCTCGAGAACTCGGGCTCGGTACCGCCGATCGCCTCGGCGAGCACGGCCGCGGCATCGTTCGCCGATTTAGTGACGAGGCCGAGGATCGCCTGCTCGGTCGTGATCCTGTCGCCGGCGCGCAGGCCGAGCTCCGTCGGCGTCATCGACGCCGCATGCGCGGAGACGGGCAAATGCTGCTTGAGGTCGAGCGCGCCGCGCTTCAGCGCGTCGAAGGTCATGTAGAGCGTCATGATCTTGGTCAGGGATGCCGGGTGCAGCGTGTGGTCGGCATTGGTCGCGGCGAGCACGCGGCCGGTTTCGGCATCGACGACCAGCGAGGCGTAGCGCTCTTCGGCGATGAATTTCGGCGGCGCGGTAACGGCGTATGCATGCTGCGAGAGAGCGACCAGGACGGCGAGCGCCGCAGAGAGAATGAAGCCTTTCCGCTTGGGCACGTCCGCCTCCGTCGTTCGTTTCCGGAGCGGTTGTCTCATCGGAGCGGCGGGAGGCGTAGAAATCTCTGCTGAAGAATTGAAAGCGATGTATCGCGATGTTTCCGAATTGCGGCAGATGCCGCGAGTCGCGTCACTTTGAGTAGCGAGATACCGCGCGCATGGACTTGCCACAGCGCGGATCGGAACCGGCTTGCCGCCCGTCGCTTTTTTTACCGACAGAAGACCGGATCCGATGCGGATCCCGCTGGAGGTAAAGATGAGCAAACTGGCACTTGGCGCGATTCTGGTCGCGGCGACCGCCCTCGGCGGCTGCGTGACCGACCCGTCCTATCGCAGCGGCCCGAGCTACGGCTACGTCCACAACGGCACCTTCTATGCCGATCGCAGCCCATACAATGGCGAGTTCTGGGATCGCTATTATTACGGGCCTCGCTATTACTGACCGCGGTATCGGCACGGGCGCAGGATTGGTGTCCGTGCCGCGTGTCATCCCGAGTTGCGCCCCATTCCGGGCGCCTCTCTGGAGGTGACATGTCCAAGCTGGTGCTGGCGGGTGCTCTGTTGGCGACGACGCTGCTCGGCGGGTGCGTCGTCTACCCGTACGGCGATCCCTACTACGGTGCGCCCGGCGCCTATGGCTCACCCGGCTATGTCGGCGGCACGATCTATTACGAGGATCGCGGCCATCGCCGCCACCGCCACCGCCACCGCCACTATCGAGGATGGTAGGACCCCCTAGTGCGATAGCTTGCCGACCTCGATCGGGCGCGACGCCTGGTCGAGATCCGGCGCGATCCAATGCTCGGCGAGCGCGATCAGCCGCGTCACCGTGAAGTTGATGGCGAGGTAGATCGCGCCGGCGACGAAGAACACCTCGAAGGCCCGGAAGGTCTCCGAGATGATCTTGTGCGCGAGCCCCGTCACTTCCATCAGCGTGATGGTCGAGACCAGCGACGTCGCCTTGATCATCAGGATGATCTCGTTGCCATAGGCGGGCAGCGCCTGGCGGAGCGCGATCGGCGCGATGATGCGGCGATAGAGCGTGAAGCCCGACATGCCGAAGGCGCGCGCCGCCTCGATCTGCCCGTGCGGCACCGACTGCAGGCCGCCGCGTACGATCTCGGCGCCATAGGCCGCGGTGTTGAGCAGCAGTGCCAGCAGCGCGCAGTAGTACGGCGAGCGGAAGAACCACCACACGCCCATCTCGTCGAGATAGGGGCGGAACTGGCCGAGCCCGTAATAGATCAGGAACACCTGCACCAGCAGCGGCGTGCCGCGGAAGACGAAGACGAAGCCGTCGGCGATCCATGCCAGAGGCAGGAGCCGGCTTCGCATCATCGCGGCGAGCAGGATGGCGAGGACGAGGCCGAGCCCGATCGAGGAAAACGCGAGCTGAAGCGTCAGCGGGATGCCGACGATCAGCCTGAGAAAGCTCGTATAGAGGAAGGTGAAGTCCATCGCGCTCAGACCTGCCTGAGCCCGCGTGTCGCCCAGGTCTCGGCCCGGCGGAAGGCCCAGGTCGAGGCCGTGGTGAGCAGGAGATAGAAGACGACGGCGGTGATGTAGAAGACGAAGGGCTGCCGGGTGGAGCCGGCAGCGACATGCGCCTGGCGCAGCAGATCAGAGAACCGCGTCTCGTAGATCAGCACCAGGTCGCCGAGCTTGACCTCGTAGAAATAGACCGAGAGACCGACGACGGCGACGAGCGCGCTCTCCTTGAGCACGAGCTGCCAGATATTGCCCATGCCGGGCAGGCCGTAGCGCAGCACCTGCGGGCCGATGATGCGCCGGAGCAGACGCCATCCCGACATGCCGAAGGCGCGCGCCGCATCGATCTCGCCCGGCGGCACGGCGAGATAGGCGCCGCGGATGACCTCGGTCTGATAGGCGCCGGAGACGATGCCGATGGCGAGCGTGCCGGTGAGGAACCCGGGAAGGCCGATGAATCCCTGCGCACCGAATTTCTGAGCGATCGCCGTGACCATGGCGCTGCCGCCGAAATAGAAGAGATAGATGACCAGGAGGTCGGGCACGCCGCGGAACACGGTCGTATAGACATCGGCGAGGCGCCTCGGGATGGCGCGGCGCGAGAGCTTTCCCATCGCCGCGATGGTTCCGAAGACGAGGCCGAAGAGGAAACCCGAGATCGCCACCGCGAGCGTCAGCCCGGTGGCGAAAGTCATCTCGTCGAGCCAGCCCTGCGGGCCCCATTGCATGAGCTCGAAGAACGACTTCGGGGGCATGTGGTCAGAGCATCTTTCGGAACCCTTTCCCGCGTCTTACGCGGGGGAGGGCAGGGTGGGGGCCGAGCGAAGCGAGGATCTGTTTCGGCAACGCAGGAACGAACCTCGCTTCGCTCGGCCCCCACCCCAACCCTCCCCCGGCTTCGCCGGGAGAGGGGGCAAGAGGCAGAGTTGTGATCGTCTGACGAGCCTTACGACTTCGGCGTCATGTCGACCTTGAACCACTTCTCCGACAGCTTCTTGATCGTGCCGTCGTCGATGGCCGACTTCACCGCGTCGTCGAAGGCGGTCTTGAGGTCCGCGTCTTCCTTGCGCAGGCCGACGGCGACGCCGAGCCCGAGCATGCCGCCGGAGAATCCCGGGCCGGCGATCATCATGTCCTTGCCGGTCGCGGTCTCCATCGTCGCCTTCGCGGCCGAATGCGCGCCGACGGTGGCGTCGAGGCGGCCGGCGGCGAGGTCGAGGTCATGCTGCTCGGTGGTCTTGTACTCCCGGATCTCGGCGACGTCCTTGAAGTACTTCTCGGCCCAGGCGAGGTTGGTGGTCGAGCCCTGCACGCCGAGGATCTTGCCCTTGAGCATCGGCTTCAGCTCGTTGATCGCCTTCTCGGCGGCGGCGAGATCCTTGGTCAGGTTGTATTCGCCGCCCGGCATCTTCGCCAGCGGCGAAGATTTCAGCACCATGAAGCCATGCGCGCCGGCGGCATAAGCGGTGGTGAAGTTGATCGTCTCGAGCCGGCGCGGCGTGATGTTCATGCCGGCCATGATCGCGTCGTACTTCTTCGCCTGCAGCGAGGGGATGATGCCGTCCCAGTCCTGGGCGACGAACTCGCAGTCGAACTTGGCGCGCTTGCAGAGCTCGGCACCGAGCTCGAGCTCGAAGCCTTCGAGCTTTCCCTGGCTGTTGACGAAGTTCCACGGGGCGTAGGCGCCTTCGGTCGCGATCTTGACCTTGCGCATCTGCGCGGAAGCGTCCGTCGCGGCGAGGCCGAGAACCAGCACCGCGCTGGCGACGAGAGCAAGTTTTGCAAACTTCATGCGAAGCCTCCTCAAGGTTGTTGGCTAGGACGATAACTCTCAATTCCTCGGTCGCGCCAGCCCTCCTTCAGGAGGAACGCAGCTGGCTCGAGATGAACTGCCGGCAGCGCTCGGAGCGCGGGTTGCCGAAGACCTCGGCCGGCGGCCCTTCCTCCTCGACCCGGCCCTGGTGCAGGAAGATGACGCGGCTCGCGACCTCGCGGGCGAAGGCCATCTCATGCGTGACCAGCATCATCGTGCGGCCTTCCTCGACCAGCGTTCGGATGACGCGGAGCACGTCGCCGACCAGCTCGGGATCGAGGGAGGAGGTGGGCTCGTCGAACAGCATGAGCTGCGGGCGCATGGCGAGCGCGCGCGCGATCGCGGCGCGCTGCGCCTGGCCGCCGGAGATCTGGGACGGGTAGTGGTTGCGCTTGTCCGCCAGGCCGACCTTCTCGAGCAGCGAGAGCGCTTCCTGGGTCACCTCGGCCTTCGGCCGTCCCTGAACATGGACAGGCGCCTCGGTGACGTTCTCCAGCACGGTGAGATGGGACCAGAGATTGAAGCTCTGGAAGACCATGCCGAGCTTCTGGCGGAGCCGGTCGAGCTGCGCCTGGTCGGCCGCCTCGCGCCCGCCGCCGCGGCGGTCCTTGAGCAGGATCGGCTCGCCGGCGATGGCGACCGTGCCGCCGTCCGGCACCTCCAGCATGTTGATGCAGCGAAGCAGCGTCGACTTGCCGGAGCCGGACGATCCGAGGACCGCGATCACCTCGCCGTCATGCGCCGACAGCGTGACGCCGCGGAGCACTTCCAGCGGCCCGAAACGCTTGGTCAGCCCCTCGACCTCGACGGCCGGACGCGCCCCGTTCTTCATCGTCCGATGATGGCATGGCGGCGAAAGACGAGGCAAATGAGCCGAAAGGAGGGGGTATTGCCGAGCGTGAGATCAGACCTCAACTAGGGCTATGATGCACCTGCGCAAGCGAGGACAGGACGATGAGCGACGATAGCGTGACCAAGAGCGAGGCCGAGTGGCGGCACTGCCTGACGCCCGAGCAGTTCCGCGTGCTCCGCGAGCGCGGCACCGAGCGCGCCGGAACGAGCCCGCTCGATCGTGAGAAGCGCGAGGGCACGTTCCGTTGCGCCGCCTGCGGGCTGGACCTCTTCTCCTCGGAGGCGAAGTTCAACAGCGGCACCGGCTGGCCGAGCTTCTTCGCGCCGCTCGACGATGCGGTCGCGACCCAGGAAGACACCGCCTACGGCATGCGCCGGGTCGAGGTTCATTGCCGGCGCTGCGGCGGGCATCTGGGCCATGTCTTTCCTGACGGACCGGAGCCGACCGGTCTTCGCTACTGCATGAACGGCGTGTCGCTGAGCTTCGAGCCCAAGGCGGGATGATGGCCCCTGGCTTCGGGCGGCGGCGTTTCCTTCACGGTGCGGGCTGCGCGGCCTGCGCCGCTGCCGGTGTGTCCTGGCTCGGCCGGGCCTCGTCGGCATCGGCGGTCGCCAGCTTCGGGACTCTCGACGGTGCCGCGCGCGAACGGCTGGCCGAGATGGCGATGGATCTCGCCGCCAAGGCCGGCGCCAGCTACGCCGACTTAAGGATCTCGCGGAGCCGCTGGCAGGGGGTGCGCGTGCGCGACGGGCGCGTCGAGAACCCCTACGACTCGACGGGCGTCGGTTTCGGCCTGCGCCTGCTTGTCGACGGCTATTGGGGATTTGCCAGCGCCGATATCGTCGACGAAGCCCATATCCGCGCGGTCGCGGCGGAGGCGGCGGCGAACGCCGGGGCGCTTCGCGGGCTCGGCATCGAGCCGGTGGTCCTCGAGAGGCTGGAAGCGCATCGCGACAGCTGGACGATGCCGATGCAGCGCGACCCGTTCGAGGTGCCGACGGCGGAGAAGGTCCGGCTTCTCTCGACGATCGACAAGGCGGCGAAGGAAGCCGGCGCGAGCTTCGCCACGGCCTCGGCCGATGCGGTGAAGGAGGAGCGGTTCTTCGCCAGCAGCGTCGGCTCGAGGATCGAGCAGGCGCGCGTGCGGCTGGGACCGGGCTTCTCCGTCACAATCGTCGAGGGCGGCCGCTTCTCCTCCTGCGACAGCCTGGTCACCGGCCGTGCCGCCGGTTGGGAATATGTCGAGGGCCTGCCGCTCGCCGAGGAGGCGGAGACGGCCGCCCGCCAGGCGCGCGAGAAGCTCTCGGCGAAGCCGGTGGTGCCAGGCATCTACGATCTCGTCGTCGACTCCACGGCGATGTTCCTGCCGGTGCACGAGACCATCGGACATTCGACCGAGCTCGATCGCGTGCTGGGATGGGAGGCCGGATATGCCGGCACCTCCTTCATCAAGCCCGATCAGCGCGGCAGCCTTCGTATCGGCAGCCCGCTGATGAACATCGTCGCCGACCGGACGCTCGACGGCGCCTTCGGCACCATCGCCTATGACGATGACGGCGTGAAATGCAGCGGCCGCGAATTCACCATCATCGAGCGCGGCATCCTCAAGAACTTCCAGATGGCGATCGGCCAGGCGCATCTGATCGGCGAGAGCCGCTCCAATGCCTGCGCCTATGCCGGCAGTCCTTCCTCGTTCCCGATCCAGCGCATGCCCAACATCTCGATGGTCCCCAACCCGGAGCCGAGCTCGCTCGCCGACCTCATCGCCGGCGTCGAGGATGGGATCTACGTCGTCGGGCGCGGCAGCTTCTCGATCGACCAGCAGCGCCAGAACTTCCAGTTCGGCGGCCAGCTCTTCTACGAGATCAAGAACGGCAAGCTGGGACCGATGCTGCGCGACGTCGTCTGGCAGGGCCGCACGCCAAGCTTCTGGGGCTCGCTCGACGGGCTCGGGGACCGCTCGACCTATTCGCTCGAGAGCCACTTCAATTGCGGCAAGGGCGAGCCGGGGCAATCCGCGCCAGTCTCCTCCGGCACGGTCGCGGCGCGATTCCGCAAGGTCACCGTGCTCAATACCAACAGCGCCGGGCTCTGATGCTGCTGAGCGAAGACGAGGCCATTGCCGTCGCGCGCAAGGCGCTCTCCTTCGCGAAGTCGCCGGCGTGCCGCGTCCGCATCGACGGAAGCATCAGCCGCAACCTCCGCATCGCCTCCCGCGGCGGCGCCACCAACGGCACCGGCGGGGGCGCCTGGCTGTCGGTCACCGCGATCGACGGCAAGCGCGCCGGCTCGGCCTCGGCCAACGCCTTCGACGAGGCGACGCTCGCCCGCGTGGTCGCGGAAGCCGAGGCTGCCGCGGCCTCGGTCCCGGAGAATCCGGAAGTCGGCCCGCCGCTCGGGCGGCAGGCCTATCCGACCAGCAGCAACCACGCCGAAGCGACGGCCAAGCTCACCACTGCGGGGCTCGCCGATCTTCTGCGGCCGGTCGTCGAGGGCGCGCGCCGGGCGGATGTGGACTATGCCGCCTTCACCCAGTCGACGGAGTCGTGGCGCGTGCTCGCGACCAGCCGCGGCGCCATCGGCTATGACCGCGCGACGCGGATCAACTGGACCATGACCGCACGCAACCGGCGCGGCACCTGGTCCGGATGGGCAGGCGCCGACGAGGTCGATGTCGCGCGCATCGATGCCGCGGCGCTGGCGGAGACCGCGATCGAGAAGGCGCTCGCCACGCCCGACCCGATCACGCTCGAGCCCGGGAAATACGTGGCGCTGCTGGAGCCGACGGTGGTCGGCGAGGCGGTGAGCTGGCTGATGGGGGCGTTCAACGACCGGCCCGTCGCCGAAGGCCGGAGCCCGTTCTCGGGCAAGACGCTGACCGACCGGCTCTTCGACCGCCGCATCACCATCGTCTCCGATCCGGCTCATCCGGTCGCGCCCAGCGCTCCCTTCGACGGCGAGGGTGTGCCTGTCCGTGCAACGACCTGGGTCGAGGATGGCGTCATCAGGAATCTCGCCCGCGACCGCGCCTGGGCAACGAAGACCGGTCGCTATCCTCTGCCGCTGCCGGGCGCCTACGCGATGCAGAGCGGGCCGGATACCACGGCGGACATGATCCGCTCGGTCGAGCGCGGCATCCTGGTCACCCGGCTCTGGTACATCCGCGACGTGGACTGGCGGACGATGCTGTTCACCGGCCTGACGCGCGACGGCACCTTCCTCATCGAGAACGGCAGGATCGCGCGGCCGATCGCCAATTTCCGCATCAACGAGAGCCCGCTCTCGATCCTCGACAAGGTGATCGCCATCGGCTCGTCACGGCGCGTGCGCCTGTCGGAGTCGGGCGCAGTGGTCAGCGCGCCGCCGCTGCTGGTGAAGGATTTCAACTGCACCTCGGTCTCGCCGGCCGTGTGATGCATCCGCCTGATCGTATCGTCTGCCTGACCGAGGAGACGGTCGAGACGCTCTATCTCCTGGGCGAGCAGGATCGCATCGTCGGTATCTCGGGCTATGTCGTGCGCCCGCCGGAGGCGCGTCGCGAGAAGCCGCGCGTCTCTGCCTTCACCTCCGCCGACACGGAAAAGATCCTCAAGCTCGAGCCCGACCTCGTGCTGGCCTTCTCCGATCTGCAGGCCGACATCGTCGCCGAGCTGATCCGCCGCGGCATCGCCGTGCACGCCTTCAACCAGCGCACAATCGCAGGGATCCTCGACATGATCAGGATGCTTTCGGCGATGGTCGGCGCGACGGAACGCGGCGAGGCGCTGGCCGCGCGCCTCGCCGGCAATGTCGAAACGGCCCGCGCCCGCGCCTCGCCGTCGCGCCCGCGCGTCTACTTCGAGGAATGGGACGAGCCGATGATCTCGGGCATCGGCTGGGTCTCTGAGCTCATCGAAGCCGCCGGCGGCACCGACATCTTCGCCGACCGCGCCGGCGGACGCTCGGCGAAGCAGCGCTTCGTCACTCCCGAGGAGGTCATCGAGCGCGCCCCCGACATCATCATCGGCTCCTGGTGCGGAAAGAAGTTCCGGCCGGAGAAGGTGAGGGCGCGCCCCGGCTTCGACCGCATCCCGGCGGTCGCATCGGGCCGCCTCCACGAGATCAAGTCCCCGCTGATCCTCCAGCCCGGCCCCGCGGCGCTCACCGACGGTCTCGCGGCGCTGGAGCGGATCATTCGCTAAGAACGTCGTCCCCCGTTGTTGAAGAGTTCGCGGGGCGCTTGGCGAGAAAACGATGTCTCGCCTCAAGCCAGTCGTCGAACCGCTGATTGCCGATCAGCTGAGCAGAATCGATCTCCCACGGACACCGAAGCTCGATACGTTTTCCTGTCGTTCTGTTCGTCTGAATCCAGCGTTTCTGCTGGCTATCAAAGGTAAGCGCTAGCTTCACGGAATCCGTTCCGTAGACGTGACCCAGGCAGGCTAGGCCGCGGAGATCCAGCTTGATGCAAGGATACATTCCGCCAACGCTGTCGAGGTCAGTCGATCCGACGAAGCGGCCAACGGCGTCGGTGAGGCCCATCATCGCCATGAAGTCGGAGAAGGGATCGCCAGCAATGATCCAGTCTGCTTCTGCCGCGATCTCCCGGCTTGCGCCGCCGCCTGAGCCGATGGTGCAGAAGGTGAGAGACGGGTACTCGCGAAGCTCAAAGTCAGGTGCCGCCATAGTCGCCAGTATGCCGCGCGCTGTGCCGTCGATGCGCACAGTCTTGACCTCTGGCGGTGTCATCAGCACCCTCATGAAGACGTCTGGAACGCAATCGCGATGCCATGTTCCTTGCTTGGTCGCGATCGACGTTACGATCTCCGCCACCTTCGACCGCTCCACAATGTTCGGCCGATCACGCATCGTCGCGCCGATCATGAAGTGGATCTGACGATGACCATGCATTCGAGCGAAGATCGAGTAGAGCTTGCGGGTAACCCGAGGCAGCCACCGCAGAAGCGTGATCGGGTCTGCGCGCCGGAGCTTTCTCGATGAGTGCAGGATTTGGGGAATGATAAAGGCGGCGGCGGCCACGTCGCCCGAGAAACCGATCGCCATCCAAGAGGCGATGGGCAACAGCTTTTGTGCAACGTCGAAGTGCCCGTCTTCACCCTGGCGGGTGACGGTCACACGACTGTCGGCCAGTAGCATGACCCCGTTGAGCAGGCTAACGCCCGCTATAATCGTCACGTCTGCGCCCTTCTATGGTGTCGATTGGAATATAGACCCGCGTAGGTAGTTAGCAATCGCCGAGCCGTCACGATCGTTCACCCCTCCGGCAGCGAGTCCTTGTCGACGTAGAGCGTGCAGGCGGGATGCGTGCGGAGCGCGGTCGCCGGGCAGGCTTCGCCGATCGGGTCGTTGAGCGTGCGGCGCACGGCGTCCCGCTTCATCGGGCCGGGGATGACGCAGAACATGCGGTCTGAGCGGAGCAGGCGAGGAATGGTGAGCGTCAGGGCGGTGCGCGGCACGTCCTCAAGGCGGGGAAGCCGCCATCGGCGTGCTGCTGCTGGCGGCAGACCGGGTCGAGCTGGGCCATCTTCAATGTCGACCGGATCGGTGAAATCGGCGACCGGCGGGTCGTTGAAGGCGAGATGCCCGTTCACGCCGATTCCCAGGCAGACGATGTCCAATGGCGCCGCGGCGAGCAGGCGCGTGTAGTCGCGGATGCAGCTCTCGACGCCAAGCCCCGGCAGCATCAGGTGGACCCGGCCGATCGGCACGCGGTCGAACAGCACGCGCTCCAGCTACGGCCCGAAGCGCTGCGGCGCGATAGCCCGCAGCGTGGGGTACTCGTCCATGTGGAAGGCGGCGACCCGGCCCATCTCGGCTCGGGTCGGGAAGCGTCTGGTGTCGATGGCTGGCTTCTTAAGGTTCTTTGCAGCTTTTGGCACACAACGCCTTGTTTCTACAATCTATTGGGGATTCGCGAGAATTTCCTTGGGCCGGCCAAGATTGGTTCCCGGAATCGGCCGCCCCGGTTAGACTTTACAAATGTTGGTGAGTGTCGGGCGCAGCCGGGGGAGACCCCGGCGATGAACTCCATCGAGGCCGACCTGAGGCCGGCGCCCGCCCGCGCGCCCGCCAAGCGCCGCGCGCCCACCTATGCCGCGCTCGATCTCGGCACCAACAATTGCCGCCTCCTCGTCGCCACGCCGGCGCCCGGCGGCTTCCGCGTCGTCGACGCCTTCTCGCGCATCGTCCGCCTGGGCGAGGGGATGGGGACGAGCGGCGTGCTCTCCGAGGCGGCGATGGCGCGCACCATCGACGCGCTCAAGGTCTGCGCCGCCAAGATCCGCCGCCAGGGCGTCACCCGCGCCCGCACCGTGGCGACCGAGGCCTGCCGCCGCGCCGCCAACTGCCAGGATTTCGTCGAGCGTGCCCGCGCCGCGACAGGCCTGACGCTCGAGATCATCTCCTCGGGCGAGGAAGCGCGGCTGTCGCTCACCGGCTGCGCGCCGCTGCTCGAGGCGTCGCGGCCCTGGGCCCTGGTCTTCGACATCGGCGGCGGCTCGACCGAGCTCTCCTGGGCGCGCGTGCGCGACGGCCGGCCCGAGGTCGCCGGCTGCGTCTCGCTGCCGCTCGGCGTGGTCACGCTGGGCGAGCGCTTCCCGCATGGCGCCGCGGGCGCGGACGCCTATCCGGACATGGTGGCCGAGGTCGATGCGATGCTCGCCCCCTTCGATGCCGAGCACGGTCTCTCGGCCGTCATGCGCGAGGGCGGCGTGCAGATGCTGGGCTCGTCGGGCACCGTCACCACGCTGGCAGGCGTGCATCTCGATCTGCCGCGCTACGACCGCAACCGCGTCGACGGCTATCGGCTCGCCTTCGCCGCGGTCGAGGATGTGACGCGCCGCATCGCGGCGATGCCGGTCGCCGAGCGCGAGAAGCATCCCTGCATCGGGCGCGAGCGCGCCGATCTCGTGCTGGCGGGCTGCGCGATCCTGGAGGCGATCTGCAGGCGCTGGCCGGTCGGCACCGTGCGCGTCGCCGATCGCGGCGTGCGCGAAGGCATTCTGCTCGCGTTGATGGCGGAAGCAGGTCGGGCGTGACGGATTTCGGCGGCCGCCGTCAGAAGGCGGTGAAGGTCAAGACGGCCAAGGGCCGGACGACCTCGTCCAAGAAATGGCTTCAGCGCCAGCTCAACGATCCCTATGTCCACGAGGCCAAGCGCCAGGGCTGGCGCTCGCGCGCCGCCTTCAAGCTCGCCGATCTGAACGAGCGCTTCAAGATCGTGAAGAAGGGAGCGCGCGTCCTCGATCTCGGCGCCGCGCCGGGGGGCTGGACCCAGGTCGCGGCCGAGAAGGGGGCGAAGGTGGTCGCCGTCGACATCCTGGAGATGGCGCCGGTCGCCGGAGCCGAGATCCTGCAGCTCGATTTCCTCGATTCGGCCGCACCCGAGACGATCCGCGCCGCCCTGGGGGGGCCGGTCGACGTGGTGCTCTCCGACATGGCGGCCCCGACCACCGGGCATGGCGCGACAGACCATATAAGGACTGTGGGATTGGCCGAGGCTGCCCTGGCCTTCGCCATCGAGGTGCTGGCCCCCGGCGGGGCCTTCGTCTGCAAGGTTTTCCAGGGCGGAGCCGAGAAGGAGATGCTGGCGATCCTGAAGCGCCGCTTCGCCCAGGTCCGCCATGCCAAGCCGCCCGCCTCTCGCAAGGAGAGCCCGGAAACCTATCTGGTAGCCCAAGGTTTCCGCGACGCCCCTTGAGCAAGTTTATTTCCCGTGGTATCTGGCGCCGCCTTAGCGGAAAGGAGCCCCTATGCACATCCGCGAGGCACTCACCTTTGACGACGTTCTTCTTGTGCCTGCGGAGAGCTCGGTCCTCCCCGGTCAGGTCGACACCCGCACCAGGCTGACCCGCGGCGTCGAGCTCGGCATCCCGCTGATCTCCGCTGCGATGGATACCGTGACCGAGAGCCGGCTCGCCATCGCCATGGCCCAGCTCGGCGGCCTCGGCGTGATCCACAAGAACCTGACGCCCGAGCGGCAGGCCCAGGAAGTCCGGGCCGTGAAGAAGTTCGAGTCCGGCATGGTGGTGAACCCCGTCACCATCCACCCCGACCAGAGCCTCGCGACCGCGCTGCAGATCATGCAGCAGCACAAGATCTCCGGCATCCCCGTGGTCGAGGGCAAGACCAAGAAGCTGGTCGGCATCCTGACCAACCGCGACGTCCGCTTCGCCACCGACACCAACCAGCCGGTGCACGAGCTGATGACCAAGGAGCGGCTGGTCACGGTCAAGGAAGGCGTCGACCGCGCCCAGGCGCAGCAGCTGCTCCACAAGCACCGGATCGAGAAGCTGCTGGTGGTCGACGACGAGTTCCGCTGCGTCGGCCTGATCACCGTCAAGGACATGGAGAAGGCGGCGCTGCATCCGAACGCGACCAAGGACGAGCAGGGGCGGCTGCGCGTCGCCGCGGCGACCGGCGTCGGCGCCGATGGGCTCGCGCGTGCGGACGCGCTGCTCGATGCCGAATGCGACATCATCGTCGTCGACACCGCTCATGGTCACTCCTCCGGCGTCATCGGCTCGGTCAGGAACCTGAGGAAGCTCGCCAACTCGGCGCAGATCGTCGCCGGCAACATCGCGACCGCCGATGCGGCCAAGGCGCTGATCGATGCCGGTGCGGACGCGATCAAGGTCGGCATCGGCCCGGGCTCGATCTGCACCACGCGCATCGTTGCCGGCGTCGGCGTGCCGCAGCTGACCGCGCTGTTCGACACGGTCGAGGTCTGCCGCAGGAACAACGTGCCCTGCATCTCCGACGGCGGCATCAAGCAGTCGGGCGACCTCGCCAAGGCGATCGCCGCCGGCGCCGACTGCGCCATGGTCGGCGGCATGCTCGCCGGCACCGACGAGGCGCCGGGCGAGGTCTATCTCTACCAGGGCCGCTCCTATAAATCGTATCGCGGCATGGGCTCCGTCGGCGCCATGGCGCGCGGCTCGGCCGATCGCTACTTCCAGCAGGAAGTGCAGGACTCACTCAAGCTGGTGCCGGAAGGCGTCGAGGGCCAGGTGCCTTACAAAGGCCCGGTCGGCGCCGTCGTGCACCAGGTGATCGGCGGCCTCAAGGCGGCGATGGGCTATACCGGCAAGCGCACCATCGGCGAGATGCAGGGCGGCTGCGAGTTCGTGAAGATCACCGGCTCCGGCCTGCGCGAGAGCCATGTGCACGACATCTCCATCGTGAGAGAAGCGCCGAACTACCGGCGCGACCTGTAAGAGGAGCGATATGACGCCGTCGGCCCGCCTCGCGGCTGCGATCGAGGCGCTCGGAGCCATTGCTGCCGAGGCCGCGCCGCCGGCCGATCGCGTGCTCGACCGCTACTTCCGCGACCGCCGCTATATCGGCTCCAAGGACCGGGCGGCGATCGCCGAGCGCGTCTTCGGCGTGCTGCGCCGCCGCGCCCGGCTCGACTGGCATCTGCGCGAGTCCGGATATCGCGACGTGCTCGATGCGCGCCGCCGCGTGCTCGCCGACGTCATCGTCGCCGATGGCCGCTCGATGGACGCGATCGACCAGCTCTTCTCCGCCGGGCCGCACGCGACCGGCAAGCTCTCGGAGCGCGAGCGCTTCCTCGCCGAGCAGCTCGCCGGCCGGACGCTGGACGCGCCCGAGGCGCCGCCGGAAGCGCCGTACTGGCTCGCCGAGAAGCTGCGCGCGCTCTACGGCGAGCGCTTCGCCGAGGAGATGTCGGCGCTCAACCGAACCGCGCCGTTCGATCTCCGCGTCAATCTGCTCAAGGGCACGCGCGAGGACGCGCTGGCCGCGTTGAAATCCGAAGGCATCGAGGCGGAGCCGACCCATCTCTCGCCCTTGGGCATGCGCCTTCCGGCGCGAAAGCCGATCGAGCACTGGACTGCCTTCCGTTCCGGCCTCGTCGAGGTGCAGGACGAGGGCTCGCAGATCGTGGCGCTGCTGGTCGATGCGAAGCCCGGCATGAAAGTCGTCGACTACTGCGCCGGCGCCGGCGGCAAGACCCTGGCGCTCGCCGCAGCGATGAACAACGAAGGCCGCCTCGTCGCCTGCGACACCTCTGAGGGCCGCCTCGACCGCTCGCGAGTCAGGCTGCGTCGCGCCGGCGTGCACAATGTCGAGACGCATCTGCTCGCGCCCGGCGACAAATGGGCCAAGCGCCAGGCCGGCGGCTTCGACCGCGTGCTGGTCGATGCGCCCTGCAGCGGCTCCGGCACCTGGCGGCGCAACCCCGATGCGCGCTGGCGCTACACGCCCGACGATCTCGACGCGCTGATCCAGGATCAGAAGCAGATCCTCGACCGCGCCTCGAAGCTGGTGAAGCCGGGCGGCCGGCTGATCTACGCCACCTGTGCGCTCCTGAAAGAGGAGAACGAGGATCAGGTCGCGGGTTTCCTGGAACGCAATCCGGGGTTCGTGCAGATGCCGGTCGCGGATCTGTGGAGGGAGACCGTCGGCGGCGACGCGCCGACGAGCGACCCCGCGCTGCGCCTGTCGCCGGCGGCGCATGGCACGGATGGGTTCTTCGTCGCGGTGCTGGAGAAGCGGTCGTGACCGTCACGCTCCGCGACGCGACGATCGAGGATGCGCCGGGCATCGCGGCCGTGCATGTCGAGGGCTGGCAGACCACCTATCGCGGGCTCCTGCCGGATTCCTATCTCGACAGCCTGACGGTGCCGGCGCGGGCCGAGTTCTGGACGCGGCCGCTGACGACGCGGCCGACCGGCTGGCACATGCTGGTGGCCGAGAAGGACGACGCGATCGTGGGCTTCGCCTGCGGCTCGGCCGAGTGGGGCGAGCCGCGCCCCGGCTGCGACGGGCATGTGAACGCGATCTATGTGCTCTCCGAGCTGCGCGGCCGGGGCATCGGCACGCAGCTCCTGGCGGCGCTGTTCCGCAAGCTCGCCGAGGACGGGCGCAGCTCGATCTCGCTCTGGGTGCTGGAAGGCAATGCGGCGAGCGAGGCCTTCTACAAGGCGCGCGGCGCCGAGGAGCTGATGCGCGCCGAGAAGCCGGGGCCGGAGAAGCCGGTGCCGGAAATCGCGCTCGGCTGGAGCAAGCCCGCCATCGAGCGCGTGATCGCGATGAGAGCGGCATGACCGAGGGCGCCGGCATCGAATACAAGGTGCGCGCCGGTGCGCCGGAGGACGCGCATGGCGCCGCCAAGGTGCAGCTCGAAGGCTGGCGCTCGGCCTATCGCGAGATCTTCCCGGTCGAGGTGCTGGCCGGCGCCGACGAGATCGCCGCCACGGCCAAATGGTCGAAGCGCCTCGCGCCCGGCGATGGCCGCTTCGCCCATGTCGCGATGGTCGGCGCCGAGGTCATCGGCGTCATCGCCGGCGGCCCGCCGCGCGACGTCTCGACACCGGGCGATGCCGAGGTCTATTCGCTCTACGTGCTCTCCTGGTGGCGCGGCCGCGGCGTCGGCGAGGCCTTGATGAGCGCGGCGTTCACCGAGCTCGCGGCGCAGGGACGCAGGCGCGTCTCGCTCTGGGCGCTCTCGCAGGCCGACGGCGCGCAGAGCTTCTACCGCCGCCTCGACGGCATCGAGGCAGCCAAGGCCGATCGCCCGGCGCTGGCCGGTCTCCTGCGCTCCTCGACGCTCTACAAATGGGACGATGCCGGCGCGGCCGCCGAGGCGTGGCGCGTGCGCCGGCTCGCGGTCGAGATCCGCCATGCCGAGTTCGAGGACGCCGCCGGCATCGCGCGCGTGCAGATCGACACCTGGCGCGTCGCCTATCGCCGCATCATGCCGCCGCGCCTGCTGGAGGAGATGAGCGATATCCGCATCGCCGCCTTCTGGGCGCAGGTGATCGCCGACGCCCAGGGCAAGAGCTTCTGCTTCGTCGCCGCGGTCGGCGAGCGCGTCGTCGGCTTCGCCTCCGGCGGCCCGCGCCAGCACTCGACCGATCTCACGCGCGGCGAGGTCTATGCGCTCTATGTGCTGCCGGGCTTCCAGGGCCGCGGCGTCGGACGGCGCCTGGTCTGGGACTCCTTCGACCGCATGCTCGAGCTCGGCATGAACGAGGGGCGCATCTGGACGCTTCGCGAGAATGCCGCCGCGCGCGGCTTCTACCAGGCGATCGGCGGCGCCCAGACGGAGAACGGCTACAACGACATCGGCGGGATCAGATATCCGGAAGTCGCCTATGACTGGCCGGATCTCCGCAAATGGAAGGAGACTCGATGACCGATCGCGTGCTGATCCTCGATTTCGGCTCGCAGTTCACTCAGCTCATCGCGCGCCGCGTGCGCGAGAGCGGCGTCTATTGCGAGATCATGCCGTTCAACACCGATGCGAAGCGCCAGCAGGAGTTCGGCGCCAAGGCGATCATCCTCTCCGGCGGCCCCGCTTCGCTGACCGAGCAGACCACGCCGCGCGCACCCAACTGGGTGTTCGAGGCGGGGAAGCCGCTGCTCGGCATCTGCTATGGCGAGCAGGCGATGGCGGCCCAGCTCGGCGGCGGCGTCGAGGCCGGGCACAACCGCGAATTCGGCCGCGCCGAGATCGAGGTGAAGGAAGCCTCGCCCTTCTTCGACGGCGTGTGGGAGAAGGGGAAGCGCTACCCGATCTGGATGAACCACGGCGACAAGGTCACGGCGATCCCGCCGGGCTTCAAGGCGATCGGCACATCCGAAGGCTCGCCCTTCGCCGCGATCGCGGACGAGAAACGGAAATTCTACGGCGTGCAGTTCCATCCCGAGGTCGTGCACACGCCCGACGGCGCCAAGCTCTTACGCAACTTCGTGCGCAACATCGGCGGCTGCTCCGGCGACTGGTCGATGGCGGCGTTCCGGCAGGAGTCGATCAGGAAGGTCCGCGCCCAGGTCGGCAAGGGCCGCGTCATCTGCGGTCTCTCCGGCGGCGTCGACTCCTCGGTCGTGGCAGTGCTCCTCCATGAAGCCATCGGCGACCAGCTCACCTGCGTCTTCGTCGATCACGGCCTGATGCGGCTCGGCGAGGGCGAGGAGGTGGTGAAGCTCTTCCGCGGCCACTACAACATCCCGCTCGTGCACAAGGACGCCTCCGACCTGTTCCTGAAGCAGCTGGAAGGCGTCACCGATCCCGAGACCAAGCGCAAGACCATCGGCCGGCTCTTCATCGAGGTGTTCGAGGAGGAGGCGAAGAAGATCGGCGATGCCGATTTCCTGGCGCAGGGCACGCTCTACCCCGATGTGATCGAGAGCGTCAGCTTCACCGGCGGCCCCAGCGTCACGATCAAGAGCCACCACAATGTCGGCGGGCTCCCTGAGCGCATGAAGATGAAGCTGGTCGAGCCCCTGCGCGAGCTGTTCAAGGACGAGGTGCGCGCGCTCGGCCGCGAGCTGGGCTTGCCCGAGAGTCTCGTCGGCCGCCACCCCTTCCCCGGCCCCGGCCTCGCCATCCGCATGCCCGGCGCCGTCGAGAAGGGGAAGCTGGACCTGCTGCGCAAGGCGGATGCGATCTATCTCGACGAGATTCGCAAGGCCGGCCTCTACGACAAGATCTGGCAGGCCTTCGCCGTGCTGCTGCCGGTCAAGACCGTCGGCGTCATGGGCGACGCGCGCAGCTACGACCACGTGCTCGCCTTGCGCGCGGTGACATCCACCGACGGCATGACCGCGGACAGCTATCCCTTCGAGCACGCCTTCCTCAGCCGCTGCGCCACCCGCATCATCAACGAATGCCGCGGCATCAACCGAGTCACCTACGACGTGACCTCGAAGCCGCCCGGCACGATCGAGTGGGAATGAGTTTATAGCTCCTCTCTCGCCCGCCTTCTCGTGCCCCCTCTCCCTGCGCAGCAGGGGGAGGGCTGGGGAGGGGGCCTCTTGCGACGCACGACGCCCCCTCCCTAACCCTCCCCCTGCTGCGCAGGGAGAGGGGACACGAAGTTGCAGCCCCCCATGATCCGCCTCGATAACATCTCCAAGCAGCACGGCCATCAGATCCTGTTCATCGACGCATCGATGGGACTCCAGAAGGGCGAGAAGGTGGGGCTCGTCGGGCCAAATGGCGCCGGCAAGTCGACGCTCTTCCGCATGATCGCCGGCGAGGACCGGCCTGATGACGGGCAGGTGTCGATCGATACCGGCATGACCGTGGGATATTTCAGCCAGGATGTCGGCGAGATGTCGGGCCAGAGCGCCGTCGCGGCCGTCATGGACGGCGTCGGGCCGGTGAGCGCGCTCATCGCCGAGATGGCTGTTCTCGAGGCCGCGATGAATGATCCCAGCCAAGCCGGCGACATGGACGACATCGTCGAGCGTTATGGCGAGGTGCAGACGCGGTTCCAGGAGCTGGACGGCTATGCGCTGGAGGCGCGTGCGCGCGAGGTGCTGGCGGGGTTGAGCTTCAGCCAGGAGCGCATGGACGGCGATGTCGGCCTCCTCTCCGGCGGCTGGAAGATGCGCGTCGCACTCGCCCGCATCCTGCTGATGCGCCCCGACGGCATGCTGCTGGACGAGCCCAGCAACCATCTCGACCTCGAAAGCCTGATCTGGCTGGAGGCCTTCCTCAAGGATTACGACGGCGCCCTCTTGATGACCTCGCATGACCGCGAGTTCATGAACCGCATCGTCGGCAAGATCGTCGAGATCGACGGCGGCTCGCTCACGACCTATTCGGGCAATTACGATTTCTACGACCAGCAGCGCGCGCTGAACGAGAAGCACCGCCAGGCGCAGTTCGAGCGCCAGCAGGCGATGCTGGCGAAGGAGATCAAGTTCATCGAGCGCTTCAAGGCGCGGGCATCGCATGCCGCCCAGGTGCAGAGCCGCGTGAAGAAGCTCGACAAGATCGAGAAGGTGGAGCCGCCGCGGCGCCGCCAGTCTGTGCAGTTCGAGTTCCGCAGCCCGCCGCGCTCGGGCGACGACGTGGCGAGCTTCAAGGGCGTGCACAAGGGCTACAACGGCCACGCGATCTATGCGGGATTCGACCTGCAGATCCGCCGCAAGGAGCGCTGGTGCGTGCTCGGCGCCAATGGCGCGGGGAAATCGACGCTGCTGAAGCTCGCGGCCGGCGAGATCGCGCCCGACCAGGGCACCGTCTCCCTCGGCGCCGCCGTGAAGCTCGGCTATTTCGCCCAGCACTCCATGGACCTGCTCGACGGCGACGACACGGTTTTCGAATCCCTCGACAAGTCCTTCCCGCTGGCGGGCACGGGCACGCTGTGCACGCTCGCCGGCTGCTTCGGCTTCTCCGGCGACGATATCGAGAAGACCTGCCGCGTGCTCTCCGGCGGCGAGAAGGCGCGCCTGGTCATGGCCAGGATGCTGTTCGACCCGCCGAACCTCCTGGTCCTCGACGAGCCGACGAACCACCTCGACATGGCGACGAAGGAGATGCTGGTCGCCGCCCTGGCCGAGTTCGAAGGCACCATGCTCTTCGTCTCCCACGACCGCCACTTCCTGAGCGCGCTTTCCAACCGCGTGCTCGAGCTGACGCCCGACGGCGTGCACCAGTACGGCGGCGGCTACACCGACTACGTGGCAAGGACGGGCCAGGAGGCGCCGGGGCTGCATCCGGGCGGTTGAGACTGTGCGGCTGCTCGCATTATCGGCGAAGGCCGCGCATCAACGGCCGGATCTTGAAGCCGTCGGGCACGATCGACCGGAGCGTCGCTACAAGAGGTCAGCTTGGAAGCTGATCGCCATCAGCGAAACATGCGCTTCCAGCGGTGGCCGCAGTTCGAACGCTCGCGGCTCTCGTGAAAAGTTCCAGAGCCGGATTAGCCGCCAGTCGGCGCGACGGGCTTCGGCTGCCGCCAATTCGTTGCGTGTAATATAGAAGGGCGTGCGCTCCCAGCCGTTTGTTGTCTTCACTTCGATCAACCGATCGTTGCCGTTCGTATCGAAGCTCCGGATGTCATAGCCGGCGCCGTCGCCATCGAGATGCGACACCCAGCGGATGCGTTTGGCAAGGTCCGCTCGTCCGACAGCCATTAGGCTGTCCCGCTCGTGCTCCAGCACGCGCTCTTCCCCGGCACGACCGAGCGCACGATTGCGAGCGTCGCGCTCGGGCACGCTAGAGCATTTTGCGATCAAGATGATAGATATCCGGTGTGTCGGAAGTAGTTCTGGCATTCGCTGGGATGGAATTGATCGAGGATGTGGCCGATGCGGATCCATAGCG
>Ga0194132_10001483_pt1 | contig 47308 bp, 33 predicted proteins | sample TA2KigOf80mmetaG_FD_148612 | JGI IMG/M metagenome (GOLD analysis project Ga0194132, IMG submission 148612) | Freshwater microbial communities from Lake Tanganyika, Tanzania - TA2015054 Kigoma Offshore 80m | ecosystem: Environmental > Aquatic > Freshwater > Lake | place: Tanzania: Lake...
GGCACGTGGCAAAGACATGGGTAACAAAGTGAGCATAGACATGGGTAACAGTTTTCGTTTCATTTCCCGCCGTTTTTGGGGGCGTGACATGGAACATCTTTACTCAGGTGGCGCGACGGATGCGGTTTGTGAAGTTGGCCTTGAAGGCCCAACAGAGCATGTCGCGGTTGTGCCGGTCTTTCGGTATCAGTCGCAAGTGCGGCTACAAATGGAAGCAGCGCTTCGAGTAGGAGGGGGCGCGGGGACTGATGGATCGAACGCGCCGTCCGCATCGCTCGCCCAAGCAAACAAGCCCGGAGTGGTTGAAACGTCTTCGGCAGTTGCGACGACGTCATCGGAGCTGGGGTAGTCGCAAACTGCGGGCTCGATTGGCCAGGCAGTACCAAGGGCAAGGCGTTCCGGCGGCGCGGACGATTGGAGGATGGCTCAAGAAGCTGAAGCTCAGTCGCCGTGTTCGTCGGCGTTCCTGGAGCGGGCCCCCCATCCGGCGTGGGAAGTTGACGGTGGCCAAGCGGAACAACCCAGTATGGACCGTGGACTTCAAAGGGTGGTTTCGGACGCAAGATGGAAAGCGGGTGGAACCGCTGACGGTCCGCGATCTGCACAGCCGCTATGTGCTGAGCATCCGGTTGTTGCCCGACCAAAGGTGGGAGCCCGTGAGACGAATCTTCCAGCGTCTTTTTGGACGCTACGGCTATCCAGCGGTGATCCGCGTGGACAACGGGGGGCCGTTTGGATCGAACGGTCCCGCAGGGCTTTCGCGATTGAGCGTTTGGTGGACGGCAATGGGGATTTCGCTGGAGTTCATTGCGCCAGGCCACCCCGAACAGAATGGGGCCCACGAGCAAATGCACCGAGTGATGAAGGCGGAAACGACCCGCCCGCCATCGCACACTCGGCGCGCGCAGCAGCGCCGGATCGATCGCTGGTTGCGTGTCTACAATCAGATTCGCCCACACGAAGCACTGGCGCAAAGACCACCGGCCGATTTTTACCGTCCCGGCGTGCGACAACGAAGAACCGCCGTCGTGACCTATCCCCAGCAGTGGCTTGTTCGTCAGGTCAGGAGCAATGGGCAGATCAAGTGGCGCGGTCGAAAGCGCTTGATTGGGGAAGCCTTCGTTGGCTATCGCGTCGGGCTCAAGGCGGGCCGGAAGGACTGGGCAGTTTACTTTGGCAGTTTGCTGATTGGAGAATTGCGAGAGAGCGATGTGGGCGGCATGCGTCCAGCTCGGTATGCACGCCACCGGTGACGTCCACGCGTCCGGAACAAACTGAGATGGGAAACTCCCGATCGGCGCGGACGCCACGCCCTTCGGGCGGTTCCGCTGCGCGGTGAGTGCTGTCGCACTCACCGCTACGCTCCACCGCCCGAAGGGCGCTCTCCCGCAGGAAGGATGAAGCGAAGAAAGTGTTACCCATGTCTTTGCCCGCAGCCCCTCTCGGTCCTCTCCCCGCTCATGCTTCGCAGGGAGAGGAAGAATTCCTTGGGGACAGAGATCTCGGGGATCAGGACTTTCTCAGGTCCCTCTCTTCCCGTTCAGAAGGGCGTATTCCATCGAGTCCACCAAGGCTTGGAGCGAGGCCGAGATGATGTTCTCGCTGACGCCGACGGTGCCCCATTCGCGGCGTCCGTCGCTGCTGGTGATCAGGACTCGCGTTTTGGCAGCGGTTCCGGCGACACCATCGAGAATGCGCACTTTGTAGTCGATGAGATGAATGGCCTTGAGCTTGGGGAAGGACCGGGCCAGAGCGGATCGCAATGCGCCATCCAAGGCATTGACGGGTCCGTCGCCATCCGCAACGGTGTGATGTATGGTTTCCCGGACCCGTACTTTGACTGTGGCTTCGCAGATTGAGTCTTTGACGGAGCCGCGGGTGGAGACATGGTAGGCATCGACACTGAAGAGGAGTTCGGGATTTTTTTCCAGCACGCCGCGGATCAGGAGCGCGAGCGAGGCCTCGGCGGCTTCGTATTCAAAGCCCTGGCTCTCGAGCGCCTTGATGCGGCTGGTGATTTCACGGAGTTCGGGTTGATCCGCCTTGAGCGGGAAGCCGAGTTCCTGGGCTTTGACCAGGATGTTCGTGCGACCGGACATGTCACTGACCAGGACGCGGCGCGTGTTTCCCACCGATTCGGGTTCGATATGTTCGTAGCTGCGCGCCACGCGCTCGATGGCGTGGACATGAATGCCGCCTTTGTGGGCGAATGCAGTTTGGCCGACCCAGGGCCGGCGCGGGTCGTGCCGCAAGTTTGCGATCTCATCCACGAATTCGGAAAGTTCGCGCAGTTTCGGCAGGGATTTGGCCGGCACCCCCAGTTTCTTCAGTTTGTAATGAACGATGGGAATGACGCTGGTGAGGCTGCAATTGCCGGTTCGCTCGCCAAATCCGTTGATGGTGCCTTGGACCTGCGTGGCCCCAGCTTCGATACCGGCAATGGCATTGGCCACTCCGAGTCCGATGTCGTCGTGAGTATGGATACCCACACGCGTGTTGAGTTTGGACCGGGCGATCCGCGTGATGCGCTCGATCTCGGAGGGAAGGCAGCCTCCGTTCGAGTCGCACAAGCAGACGCAGTCGGCGCCGGCTTCCTCGGCCGCCTGCCACGTGGCCAGGGCGTAATCCGGAGAGTCTTTGAATCCGTCGAAGGAATGTTCCGCGTCATAGACCACGGTGCGTCCCTGGTCCTTGAGATACCGGATCGTGTCGCCGATCATGGCGAGGTTTTCGTCCGGCTTGACGCGCAGCACTTCGAGGACGTGCAGGAGCCAGGTCTTGCCGACGATGGTGATGACCGGGGCACGGGCGTCGAGGAGCATCCGGACTTGTTCGTCCTGCTCGACGCGCACGCCCTTGCGCCGGGTAAAGCCAAAGGCGGCGATGCGCGCTTGTTTCCACTTGCGCCGGCTGGCCTGAGCGAAGAATTCCAGGTCTTTGGGATTGGATCCCGGCCAGCCGCCTTCAATGGTATGAATTCCGAAACCATCGAGTCTTTCGGCAATGCGAAGCTTGTCCGCCAGGGAAAAATTGATGCCTTCGCCCTGGCTGCCGTCGCGGAGGGTGGTGTCGTAGATTTCGAGATCCGGTTTCATAAAAGCCCTAAAACGCGGGGCGCTTCGGGCAGGCGTTTCTAAGTCAAAGGAGGGTTGGACGCAACGGGCAATCGAGTTGGGTTCCCGGCTTGTCTTTCGGCAGCTTCGTGCAAAGCTCCCCCCCGTTCCGCGCCGAATGCAGTGGCCGCCCGCCGGTTTCGAGTGAGTGCTCAGCCGGGTGGATGGCACGAATGGGGCGCGTTCGTCATCATGTCATCCCTGGCAGAGAGGAATTTGGGCGCGCGGGGCGGTCGGTTGCTTCCGGCCCTCGTGCTGGCTTGTTGGGCGGTTGGGTTGATCCTTCCCGGATTGGCGCGGGCGGCCACCGGAGCTCACCGCGTTGCCGCGTACCAGCATTGGGAAGGCGCGCATTACTTGATCGCGGAAGACTTGAACTTGATTGCCGTGGTCATTCCTCAGATTGGGGGGAGGGTTCTTTTCTACGGTTTCTCCGGAGACAATATTCTTTTCGAGGATCCCACCGTGAGCGGGAAGACTCTTGCCACGCTGGAACGCGGGTCCTTCGGGGGATATCAACTGGATATTGGACCTGAACTGCGGGGCATCTCTGCGCATCCCCAGTTGTGGGCGGGGGTTTATCACGCGAGTTCCCCGAGTCCTTATCAAGTGCGGGTTTCGAGTCCGCCCGAAAGCGAGTTGGGGTTGCGGCTCGAGAAAGAATTCACGATGGATCCTGATTCCGGACGACTGGGCGTGACTCAAACGGTCAAAAACACGGGCTCCACTCCGGTTTCGTATTGTTTGTGGGATCGCACCCTTTGCGTCAACGGCGGCTATGCCATCATCCCTTTGAACCGCAAGAGCCGTTTTCCGGCCAAATGGTCGATCCGCACGGGCAAGCCGGGAAGCTGGCAATACGACGGAGTGACACCGGCCAGTTCGCGCGCGAAGGTATTGGACGGCATGCTGATTGTGGAGGCTCGAGGCGAGGCGACTAAGATTGGGGCGGATAGCGACGCGGGATGGATCGCTTACGTCAAAGGCAATTTGCTGTTTGTGAAGTCGTTTCCGTACGAACCGGGCGGGCGTTACACCGACGGCGGCAACTCGGTGGAGTTTTACTGGGACGAACGGGTGGCGGAACTCGAGCCGCTGAGTCCGGAAAAGCAGCTTGCGCCCGGGGAATCCTATGTCTTTCCCGAACAGTGGTCGTTGGTGCGATTGAACGAGCCGGTCACCAGCCATCGGGAGGCGCGCAAGGCCGCCAAGCGTGTCGAACCCTTTCGATTTTCAACCTCGCGGTAGACGGTGTTGTCCATGACTCCTGAAGAAGCCTTGACTTTGTTTCGAGAAAGCGGCGCTTTGCTCGACGGGCACTTTGTCCTGCGGAGCGGCCTGCACAGCCGGCAGTTCTTCCAATGTGCGCTCGCGCTCCAGAGGATGCCGGTGGTGGAACAATTCGGACGCGCGCTGGCGCAGTCCGCGTCTTCGGCCGGGGCGGTGACGGTGATCGCCCCGGCGATGGGAGGGCTTGTGATTGGACAAGAGGTGGCGCGTCAGTTGGGATTGAGGTTTATTTTTGTGGAGAAGGAGGAGGGGAAACTCGTGTTGCGCCGCAGTTTCAAGATCGCGCAGGGCGAACGTTGCCTCGTGGTGGAGGACGTGGTGACCCAAGGGGGGCGGGTGCGGGAGACGATGGACATTGTGCGGAATGCTGGCGGGTTGGTGGCAGGAGTGGCGATGTTGGTGGATCGTTCGAATGGCCGGGTGGATCTTGGGGTTCCTACTTTTTCTCTCATCCGGCTGGCGGTGGAAACATTTGATCCTGCCGCGCTCCCCCCTGATTTGGCGGCAATTCCGGCGGTGAAGCCCGGCAGCAAGTAGCGTTCAATTCATGGCCTATCGATCCTACGGGGAGTTTGTCGAGGCGCTCGACCGGGCGGGGGAACTCATCCGGATTTCCGAGCCTGCCGCCACGGAGTTGGAGATCACGGAGATCGCCGATCGAGAGATGAAGAAGCCGGGCGGCGGGCGTGCTTTGTTGTTCGAGAAGCCGACGGTTCAGGGAAAGGTGTCCGGTTTTCCACTTGCGATCAACACCATGGGATCCTGGAAGAGGATGGCCCTGGCGCTGGGGGCCGATTCGGTGGAGAGCGTGGCGGCGGAGTTAGGGGCGCTCGTCAAGGCCAAGCCGCCCACGGGTTGGCGCGATGTGGCCAGGCTGCTGGGGTTGGCGTTCGATCTTCGACATGCGCGTCCGAAACGGGTTGAGTCCGGTCCTTGCCAGGAAGTGGTGCATCGTTTCGAAACTCCGGCGCGCGCCGAGCGCTGGCCGCCCGCGCCTGGCGTGGATCGAGCAGGCGCGGCCGATGAGAAGTGTCCCAGCTTGCTTGATCTTCCGATTCTGAAGTGCTGGCCGCTGGACGGGGGCCGGTTTGTGACGCTGCCATGCGTGGTGACCCAGGATCCGGACACGGGGGAGCGGAACGTGGGGATGTATCGCATGCAGGTGTATGATTCCTGTTCCGCGGGCATGCACTGGCAGTTACAGAAGGTGGGCGCCCGCCATGGGCGCCGCTATTATGATTCTGGAACGAAGATGCCGGTGGCGGTTTTTCTCGGTGGCGATCCGGTTTATCCGTTCGCGGCGACAGCTCCGTTGCCGGACGGTCTGGACGAGTTTTTGCTGGCGGGTTATTTGAGGCGGCAATCGATCGAGCTGGTCCGATGCCTGACGTGCGACCTGGAAGTGCCTGCCAACGCCGACGTGGTCTTGGAGGGCTTCGTCGATCCCGCCGAGCCCTTGCGGGAGGAGGGACCGTTCGGCGACCACACGGGTTATTACACGCTGCCGTCGCCTTACCCGGTGTTCCATCTGACTGCGATCACGCATCGGCGGGACGCGGTGTATCCGGCCACCATTGTGGGAATCCCTCCCATGGAGGATTTTTACATCGGAGGCGCGAGCGTGAAGCTTTTCCTGCCGATCTTCCGCATGAATTTCCCGGAGATCGTGGATATCGCGCTGCCGGCGGAGGGGGTTTTTCACAACCTGGTTTTTGTTTCCATCCGGAAGACTTATCCCATGCAGTCCTACAAGATCATGCACGGCTTGTGGGGCATGGGGCAGATGATGTTCACGAAGTATTTGGTGGTGGTGGATGACGACGTCGATGTTCACGACACGCGGGAGGTGTTGTTTCGCCTGTGCGCGAACACCGACCCGCAGCGCGACACCTTGATGACGCGGGGGCCGGCGGACGTGCTTGATCATGCGACGCCCGTCGAGGGGGCGGGATCGAAGCTCGGCTTCGACGCCACACGCAAGCTTGCCGGTGAAGGACAGTCGCGCGTGTGGCCGCCCTTGATTCGGATGGACGATCGCGTGAAACGAGCGGTGGAATCCAAATGGTTGCAGTGGGCGGGACTGGCCCGTCGAACAACATGAGCAAAACAATGGTGACAATGTGGTCCGGAGGCATAGAGAAGGCGCGGGGCCTCTTCGACGAGCATGTGTTGCGCAAGGCGCGCTACCTCGTGGATCACGCCAAAGTTTCCAAGGTCGAGTTGATCGAGGATGGTAAGGGGGTGGCGGCGGACGTTCTCGGGGGAGCTCCCTACCGGAGTTCGCTTGTGCCGCTGCCGGATGGGGGGTGGAAAGCCGCCTGTAATTGCGCCCGCAAGGTGAATTGCAAGCACGCCGGAGCGGTATTCCTGACCGTCCTGGACGCGAAAGCCGCTGCCGCCAAGGCCACCTCGGCCGTTCCCGGGCGAAAGGAGACTCCGGCTGCGAAAGCAACCATTCCGCGCCGGCTCGCCCCGGATTCTCAGATCAAGTTTGGCACGTACGTCGCGGAGATTCTCGGCCGGCCTTTGACGGTGCAGGAGTCTTCCTTTTGCCAGCATGTGGACACCGTTTTCAGATTCCACAAATCCACGAATCACATTGATTCTTGGAGCCTTTCGCGATTGGGCATCAGGCTGGAGGCGGATCTCTACGGCTATTGCGAATTTGGTCCGCGGCCGGCGACCCACGTGGTGGAGTTTTGGCATTTCCTGGCCTACACGGCGCGCAACTACCGGCAGCCGGTTCCGGAGTTTTTGAAAGGGATCCCGATTCCGCCCGAGATTGAAGCGGAGACTTCGAGTTGGTACCGAAAGAAGCAGCTTCGAGTGTGGTTTCGGCGTTTGGATGCCGCGACTTCGGAACTGGTGGAGGACAGTGAAGATGGAAGTGCGCAGACCGTTCAAACGCACGAATTCCGATTGATCCTGGCTCGCGATGCCGCCTGCCTCGAACACCGCGTGGCCGGGCAGGAGAAGTTCGTCCGGTGCAAACTCGATTTCCTGCGCGGTCTCGATGAAGCGCTGTTGGATGGGGCACTGGCGGTGGAGGAATGGAGCCGTCCACTCGTGGACGCCTACCTGGCGAGTTACAAGTTGGAGCCGCGGGTGAAGCTGACGTATCAGGATGCCGAGACTCATGGATTCCTGTGCCGTTTATTCCGGATCAAGCCTCCGCCGGAGTTCATTGTGGGAGATTCGGGTGAGCCGGTTCAATTCATCGAGGAGCCGTTGCGCTGGGAAGTGACTGCTCCCGCCGAGGGGGGCGGGGATTATCAACTTCGATTGCTCGACCCGGAGGGAGCGCCTCCGCCGCCCGCGCTGGCGGTGGTGGGCAAGACGCGTTGTTTTTATGTTTCGTCCGATGCGGTGCGCCCTTCGCCCCCGGTCCCCGCCGGACTGCTCGCGGCGGATGGACCCAATGCCATTCCCTCGGAAATCATTGAGACACCGAGCGGGGTGCGTTTTTTGACGACGTTGCGTTGCGTCATGCCGGAGCGTTTGGAATCCCGCGTTCAGCGGGTTGTGCCCAAGGTTTCCATCGGTTGCCGGCTGGTCACCCCCAACGTCTATTCGTCCGCGGAGTATTGCGAATTCGACGTCGCGGCCTCCGCGGCCAGCCCTTTGATTGAATTTCATGGACATTGGGATGGGCGGCAGTGGCAATTGAAAGAGAGCCAGAAGGCGAGTCATTCCCATCTGCTCATGAGCGTGGTCGATCAAAGCCTGATGGATCGAGTGCCCAAGCTGATGGAAATGCTTGGCGTCAAGTTCCCGTCCTACTACGGGGAGAAGCCGAAGTGCCGGGTGACGAAGAATTTTCCGGGTCTGTTCGCGGCCTGGGTGAAGTCGATGCCGCCGGAAATCCTTCTCAAACTCGACAAGCCGCTGAAGACCATCGTGGAGGGCGATGTTTCGGCCACCGTGAAGCTGCAGGTGGAGGAGGACGGCGTCGATTGGTTCAATCTGCGTGTGACGGTGGATACGAAAGCCACGGATTTGACTTCCGAGGAAATCAAGGCGCTGTTGGATGCCAGGGGATCGTTTGTGCGTTTGAAAGGGAAGGGGTGGCGGCGGCTTGCTTATGACCTGACCCCCGAGGAGGACGAGAAGCTCGCCAAGCTGGGATTGAGTCCGCACGAGCTCTCTTCCGAGCCTCAGCGTCTGCATGCGTTGCAACTGGCCAATGAGGCGGCGAAAAAGTTTCTGCCCGCCGCGCAAATTGAAAAGATCGAGCGTCGGGCCTCTGAGATACGAACCCGGATCACCCCCCATCAACCGGCTGCTGTGAAGGCTGAATTGAGGCCTTACCAGACCGATGGATACCATTTTCTGGCCTATCTTGCCTCGAACCGCTTTGGCGGAATCTTGGCTGATGACATGGGCCTGGGGAAAACACTCCAGGCGCTGACCTGGCTGGCCTGGTTGCGCAAGGAGTTGCACGAGTCCGGACCCGTCCTGGTGGTCTGCCCCAAGTCCGTGACTGACAACTGGCGTTCGGAGGCTGCCAAGTTTACCCCGGAATTGAGAGTCCGGTTGTGGACCGCCGCAGATGTGGGTCAGTTGGCCGAGCAGGCAGGCTCCGCCGACCTTCATATCCTCAACTATGTGCAGTTGCGCATGACGGCGGAACTTGTCGCCGGCATCGCCTGGTCGGTGGTCATCCTGGATGAGGGGCAGAACATCAAGAATCCGGATTCGAAGACCGCGCAAGCGTCGCGGGCGTTAAAGGCGGTGCATCGGCTCGTCCTTTCTGGAACCCCCATCGAAAATCGGCTGCTGGATTTGTGGAGCTTGATGGCGTTTGCCATGCCCGGGGCGCTGGGGAACCGGTCTCAATTCATGCGGACGTATGACGCCAAGGGAGATCCACTGGCGCGGCAACGCCTCACCGCGCGGGTGCGCCCCTTCCTGCTTCGCCGCACGAAGGGCCAAGTGGCGCGGGACTTGCCGGACCGCATCGAAGAGGATCTCTTCTGCGAATTGGAGGGCGAGCAAAAGCGGCTGTATCAAGCCGAACTGAAACTGGCGCAACAGCGATTGTTGGGGGTGAAATCCGACGAGCAACTCGCCAAAGAACGATTTCATTTTCTCACTTCGCTTCTGCGGCTGCGTCAAATCTGCTGTCATGTCGGTCTCATCAAGGAAGGCGCGGTGGATGAGAGCGCCAAACTCAACGCGCTGCTCGACATGCTGGAACCGCTCATGGAGGAAGGGCACAAGGTGCTCGTGTTTTCCCAGTTCGTCGGAATGCTGAATCTCCTGGAGACGGCTTTTGAGGAAAAGGCCTACCGCACTTTCAAACTGACGGGGAGCACGGAGGATCGCGGCGATCTGGTCCGGGATTTCCAGGCCGCGGAGGGTTCGGCCATTTTTCTGATTTCGCTCAAAGCGGGCGGCTTTGGATTGAATCTGACCGCGGCGAGTTACGTGGTATTGTTCGATCCCTGGTGGAATCCCGCCGTGGAGAACCAGGCCATCGACCGCACGCACCGGATCGGCCAGAGTTCCAAGGTTATTGCTTACCGGCTGCTCATCAAGAACAGCATCGAAGAAAAAATCCGGCAATTGCAGAAGCAGAAGTCGAGTCTCGCCTCCGATCTGCTGGGTGAGGAAAAGTTCGCCCAAAGTTTGACCATGGAAGATCTGCAATTTCTCCTGGCCTGAAGCCGCAGGCCGGAGTGGCGGGCGGCCTTAACCGCAGTTTTCGACGGAATCGCGAATCGCCTTCCTAAACTGGGGGATGCCTTCGTCGAAGGCCGCGGCGATCGGAAGCACGGGCGTTTTGGGAATACGGCGCTTGAACTTGCGCAGGTTCGATTCCGCAACCTCTTCATCCATCTTGTTGGCGACCACCAAGCGCGGGCGCTGCAGCAAGGCGGGATCATAAAGTTCGAGCTCCGCCAGCAATTCCCGATAATCCTGCCAAGGTTCGCGTCCATCGGTTCCGGCCATGTCGAGCAGAATGACCAGGACTTTGCACCGTTGGATGTGGCGAAGGAACGCGTGGCCGAGTCCGACGTTCTTGTGCGCTCCGGCAATCAAACCGGGCACATCGCACACCGTGAGCCGGCAGTAATCCTCGTATTCGACGATGCCGATCTGGGGGTGGAGCGTGGTGAACGGATACGGCGCGATCTTGGGGCGGGCGCGCGAGATCGCGGTCAGGAGGGTGGATTTGCCGGCGTTGGGAAAGCCCACGAGTCCAACCTCGGCCATGATGCGCAGTTCGAGCTGAAAGTCGCCTTCGTCGCCCGGCTCTCCGGGTTGGGCGAAGCGGGGAGTTTGCCGGCGAGCGGTCGCGAAATTGCGGTTGCCCAACCCTCCCCGGCCACCCCGGCAGAGCACAAACTGCTGGCCATGTTCTGTCAAATCCGCCACCCATTGCTTTTCCCCGGATCCTCCGTCTGGAATGATGGGATCTGGCTCCTGTTCGAGATCGATTTCCTGGGCGCGCTCGCGCCCTGAGTAACGCATGACAGGCCGCCTGCCGGTCGCGCTCAGCAGAGTGGGGCGGGTGGGTTCGGCCTCAGTTTCAGGTTCAGGTCCCGGTTTGCTGGGAATCTCCTCGTCTTGGGGGGAGGCGACCCGAGGCAGTTTCCAGACGACGGTTCCGCATGGAACTTTGACGAGGAGGACCTTTCCCGCGTGGCCGTCCATGCCTTTGCCCATGCCTGCTTCACCATTTTGGGCGATGAGGCGGGGCTTGTAGTATTGTTCGATGAGGTTGTTGAGGTCGTGATCCGCTTGCAAGATGACGTCGCCGCCGCGTCCGCCATTGCCGCCGCTGGGGCCGCCTTTGGGCACGAAGGCTTCTCGGTGGAAGGCGACGCAGCCCTTGCCGCCGTGGCCGGCCCGCGCGTAGATCTTGATCTCGTCGATGAACACGAAGGAAACGGGTTGGGTGAAGAAAAAAGGCGAGGTTGAGGAACCTCGCCTTGCGCCCCGGGTGCCCGTGGGCAAATCTTAGTTGTTGGCGGTGGAGGGAATCACACTGACGCGTTTGCTGTTCTTTTCGAATTTCACGTGGCCGTCGGTCTTCGCGAACAGAGTCCAGTCCCGACCGGTGCCGACATTCTGGCCGGCGGTGAATTTCGTCCCGCGCTGGCGCACGAGAATGCTGCCTGCGGTGACGAATTGACCGCCGTATTCCTTGACGCCAAGCCTTTTGCTGACGCTGTCGCGTCCGTTCTTAACGCTGCCGCCGCCTTTCTTGTGTGCCATAAGTTGAAGTGAGGGAAAAGGGTGGTGCGACGGTTTAGCCCGTGATTTCTTTGATGAGGACGACGGAAAGTTCCTGCCGGTGTCCGATCGTCTTGTGGTAACCCTTGCGGCGCTTCATCTTGAATGTGAGCTTCTTGTCGCCGCGTTTGTGTTCCACCACATCCGCGACGATGGAGGCTTGCGCCACGGTGGGGGATCCCACGGAGATGTTGCCGTCTTTATTGACCAGCAAGACGCGGTCAAAGGTGAAGGGTTGTCCCGCCTCGGCTTCGATCCGCTCGATTTCGAGGAGGTCGCCTGCCGAGACACGATATTGTTTACCGCCGGTTTCGAATACTGCGTACATAGTCACCCTGATTTTGGGAACGCAGATGCAAGCAAACGAGCCCGGGCGTGTCAACCTCTTGTTTTTCTCTTTCCGCCCTCGTCGCCTCCCGGTAAAACGCCTCTGGCGTTGCATCGGTAGCTCAATTGGATAGAGCTTCTGACTTCGGATCAGAGGGTTGCAGGTTCGAGTCCTGCCCGATGCACCAGTTTTGAATCAACGACTTACGCTGATTCTGCGAAGGCGGTCGAAAGGCCGCCTTCGCCATCGCCTCCGCTCCGCGGCCGGGCGGGTTTGGTGGTGAAGACGGTCGAGGAGGAAAATAGACGCAGACGCAGGAGAACTTGATTGAAGACGCGACGGGCGATGCATCAGCTTAAGGGGCGATGGCGAATTCGCGGCCGGACATTCGAACGATTTTTCCGCAACAACTGACAGCGACCCTGTCGGAATGGGGGCATCCAACCTACCGGGCGGATCAAATCACCCAGTGGGTCCATCGCGCTCGCGCGGCGAGTTGGGATGAGATGACGAACGTTCCTGGGGAACTGCGCGAGCGATTGGCCGAAACGTTCTCCCTGCATCCCCTTGAGTTGGTGGCGGTCCAGGGTTCCGGGGATACCACCCGCAAATTTCTTTGGCGTTTGCGGGACGGGTCGCTCATCGAGAGCGTGTTGATTCCGGCGAATCCGGCCCTTTACGGCGAGTCGAGCGACCGGCATACCCTTTGCGTCTCGACCCAAGTCGGCTGCGCGTACGGATGCCGGTTTTGCGCCAGCGGCCTGGAGGGGTGGAAACGGAATCTGGAGCCTGAGGAGATTGTGGGTCAGGTTTATGCTGTTGAGCGCTGGCATCAAGACCAGCGGCGAAAGGAGGGTGGGCTCATCGAGAAGGCGAAGGAACGGCTGGTGAGCAATCTCGTGATCATGGGCATGGGCGAGCCGCTGGCCAACTACGAGCGACTGATGCAGGCTTTGCGGATTCTCAATGCCTCGTGGGGAGGTGGATTGGGGGCGCGGAAGATCACGGTTTCCACGAGCGGTCTGGCGCCGCAAATCCGGCAGTTGGCGAACGAGCCTGAGCAATTCCAACTGGCCATTTCGCTGCACGGGGCGACGGATCCGGTCCGGAACCGCATCATGCCTGTCAACCGGAAATACCCGCTGGGGGTGCTGATGGAGGCTTGCGCTTATTTTCGCGAAGCGAAGTCTCGCCTGATTACTTTTGAATACATCTTGCTGGCCGGCATCAACGACACTCCGGGCGATGCCAAGGCGCTCGGCGAACTGGCCTTCAAGCTGAAGGCCAAGGTCAATCTCATTCCTTACAACCGAGTCGAAGGACTGCCGTGGGAACGGCCCGAGGAGCCTGAACAAGAGGCTTTCCTGAGTCGGCTCAGAGAAGGTGGCGTTACGGCCACGCTCCGGCGGGAGAAGGGGCACGATATCGACGCCGCGTGCGGGCAGTTGCGATTGCGCGTCGAGAAGGCTCAGGCCGAGAGCGGAGAGGAAAAGAACGAGGCTCAGAACTCCTGACCTGGCGTGGAATCAGGTTGAGCCCGCTTGGCGGTAGATGAGGCGGAGGTGGGAAGAATGGTTTCCGTTTGCGAACCATGACTTGGAGCGTATCGGGAGCATTCTTTTCGGAGGTGCCAGTTTCGCCCGCCCTCCTCACAAGGATGCGCAAGCCTTGGCCGTCGCGGGCTTCTGATCCGAAGGTCAGGTCGTGTCCGCACGGCTGGCGCTCTACCAATCGCCATTCATGCAGTCGGCGAAGATCGCGCGTTGGATGCGTTCCTCGGCCATTGCGCGGTAGTCGAGATCGGCTGCCGAGTTCAGAGGGTCCGATCTGTGAACTTCTCCGCGCGCCGGGAGCGAAGTTCTCCAACAGGCGGAATCCCTCCAATCCACGGTCTCGATGCCGCGCGTGTGGGTGAGCTGAGGGAAGAAATCCTCCATGGTTCTCTTGGCTCGGATGGAATCTTCCAACACTTGGGCGAGGGTTTCGCGAAGGGCAGGGCGGGCTGCTCGGCGAAATCGAGACAAATCTCCTGCGCTTGTTGGTTTGCCGTCGCACCAGGCCCGCCACATGGGAGCCTTGGTGCACAGTTCCTCGATTTCTTCTGACGGATAGATGCCCCGCGCGTAGGCCATCGTGAGGATGGAGAGAAGTGAACGGAACCTTATTCGGGTTGAACAGAACTCAGGGGCGCCCACGACGGAACTCCGGGCGTGAAAGAGTCCCGCCCTCGTTACGAGAGCCCACGCATCGGCCTGAAGGAGGTGAAGCATGGCATCCGAATGGGTTCCGCGAGCGTAGTCCAAAGGGGTGTTGATGTTTTTCACGATAGGCCTTTCTTTGCCGGGAACTGGGTTCCCGATGATTCGACTCGTCTTAGTTTTCCCAGGTTCGGGTGACGATCCGGTGACGAAGTCGAGACTTCTGGGAAAAAGAGTTGATTGGGTGTATCTCTTGTGATGGGAGCAGCTTGGGTGAGCGAACCGGGTTCTTCGGGATTCTGAACGAAGTGGTCGCAACCCTGGAACTCGGCCCGACCGACTGTGGGGCGCGGCGTTTAGCCCGGATCATTCATCCTGAGCTTGAATCCGCGACCGTGTGCCGCGTGAGGGCACGCGGCCTACCATCGCGCCTGCCTCTGTGTTTGGAGGCCCGGTGTCATCGCCGGGCGTCCCGTGCATGAAATAGGCAGGCAAGGCCGTTTCGGGAGGTGTCTTCGAAAGGGCGTTGATGGTTCGAGAGGCTAGTGGAGTGCAGATGCAATGGGATTTCCCCTGGAAGTTCGTGCAGTTGGAGCGAGTCGACGCGGTTCGGATTGCGGGCACCGAACCCGCATTTTTCACACTCGAAGGGGTCGAAGGCCCATGATTACTTCCGTTCAACCTCAGTGCGCGCCTCGACACGATCCGGGCCATTGGGGTACGGTCGCGGCGTGTTGAACGACGTTGGTGCCGTGATCCATCCCAAGTTGCTTCAGGATTTCCTTTCGGTTGTGGGTCCGTCGGGGGTGGTGGCTTTGCCCCGGGAGTTGCTGGTCTACGAGTGCGATGCCTTCACGCTGGAGAGGAATCTTCCGGGGGCGGTGATTTTGCCCGGAACCGTGGAGGAGACGGCCCGAGTGGTTCGGCTCTGTCGCGACGCGGGCGTTCCCATCGTTCCGCGCGGGGCCGGCACCAGTTTGAGTGGCAGCGTGCTCGCGGGTTCCAACGCGGTGATGATCGGCGTGAGCCGCTTGAATCGGATTCTTGACCTGGATCCGCGCAATCGCCGGGCCTTGGTTGAGGCGGGCTGCGTCAATGCCTGGGTGACGCAGGCAGCCCAGCCCTTCGGCCTCTATTACGCCCCCGACCCTTCCAGCCAATCGGCCTGCACCATCGGCGGCAATGTGGGCACGAATTCGGGCGGACCCCACACCCTGAAGCAGGGCGTCACCACCAACCATGTTCTGGGGTTGGAGATGGTGCTTCCCGACGGCGATGTGGTCTGGCTGGGAACGCGTCCGGGCGAAGGCGAGCGCGACGATGGCATGGATTTACGCGGGGCCGCCATCGGTGCCGAGGGCATGTTCGGGGTGGTCACCAGGGTCTTGCTGAAGTTGGTCCGCTCGCCCCAGGCCTACCGGACGATGCTCGGAGTTTTCGAGTCCGTCAGCGATGCCAGCCAGACCGTGAGCGACATCATCGCGGACGGTTTGGTGCCCGGCGCCCTGGAGATGATGGATCAAATGATCACTCAGGCGGTGGAATCCGCCTATCATTTCGGGTTTCCCCTGGATGCTGGAGCACTGTTGATCATTGAACTTGATGGCATCGAAGCCGGGCTCGACCGGCAGGTGGAGAGAGTCACCACTCTCTGCCGGAAGAATCGCGCGCGTGAAGTTCGCCACGCCAAGACCTCCGAGGAGCGCGCCGCCTTGTGGAAGTGCCGCAAGCGTGCTTTTGGTGCGATTGGAAGGTTGAGTCCGAACTTTTTGACGCAGGACGGGGTCGTGCCCCGGTCGAAACTGCCCGAAATGATGAACTTTATTCGGGAGGTGTCGGAGCGGTCCGGCCTGCGCATTCCGAACGTCTTCCACGCGGGAGACGGCAATCTGCATCCGTTGATCCTTTATGATGAACGGGATCCCGACCAGGTGCGGAGAGCGGTTCAGGCCGGCAACGAGATTCTTGAGCGCTGCGTGGAACTGGGCGGCAGCGTGACTGGCGAGCATGGGATCGGCGTGGAGAAAATGGAATTCATGTCGCGGCAGTTCAGTCCGGACGACCTCGATGCCATGCGCACTTTGCGCCGTGTGTTCGATCCGGGTCTGCGGAGCAATCCGGGGAAAATGTTTCCCTCCGGCGCCCGTTGCGGCGATGTTGCCGTGAAGAAGCAAGCCGCCGCATGAGTGCCCCAGCCGTTCTCATTTTGACTGATCAAGGTAGGGCGCGCACTCCGCTGCGCGCCGAAACCGGGTGTTTCCAAAGGCGGCGCGCACGGAGTGACGCGCCCTACCCACCACAATGAGAACGGCTGTGAGTGCTCCCAGCCTTGAATCGTTGCGGCGGCAATGCGTGGAAAGCTGCACCCGCAAGGTGCCGCCGGAGAAACTCGACGTCAGCGGCCTGCAATCGGTGCGCGAGTACCATCCCGAGGACATGACGGTCACCGTCGAGTCGGGGCTCGCGTGGTCGGCCTTGGGCGACGTGCTTGGAGCACATGGACAGTGGATTCCGGTGGATCCGGTTCATCCGGAGCGTGTCACTGTGGAGGACGTGGTTTCCAGAAACCTGTCGGGCCCACGTCGCTGTGGGTATGGCACGATTCGCGAGCATTTGATCGGGATGGAGGCGTTGCTGGCGGATGGCCGATTGATTCATGCGGGAGGGCGTGTGGTGAAGAACGTGGCGGGATTTGATTTGCACCGGCTTTGGGTGGGGAGCGGACGGTCTTTGGGAATTCTCATTGCGGCGACCTTTCGTCTGCGGCCCCGGCCGGAGAAAACGGTTTATTTGACCCACGAGTTCGCAAATGTTTCCAAGATGATTGAAGCGGTCGAGCGGTGGAGATCAATGCCCCTGGAACCCGTGGTCTTGGACGCCTACGGCGGGAGTCTGATGGGCCTGCAGGAACCACGCTGCCAGGTTGTGGTGGCTTTCGAGGGCGACGGACCCGCCGTGGATTGGCAATCCGCGCAGTTGCCTGAATTGAAGATGATTTCACCCGAAGGTCTCGATTACGAATCGGTCTTTCGTCATCAAGGCGTGCCGGGTGGCGGAGAGGGTTCTTGCCAACGCGGATCGGTCCCTCCAGCGGATTTGCTCCGGTTGCTGGAGCGGGCGGGCCGCTCCGCTTGGCTGGCGCGGGTCGCGGACGGGGTGGTTTATGCGAGGAGTCCGGAGCCGGCCTTCTTGGAACTTGGCCGGCCCGCGCCCGATCCCGTTGCGGAGCGACTGCGGAACGAAGTGCGCGAGGCGTTCGATCCCTTGGGACTGTGGAAGCATCAAGACGCATGAGTGCCATTCCTGCGAGATTTCTGGACGAACGGAAGTCCATGGCTTGCGTTCATTGCGGATTGTGCCTGGGCTCTTGTCCGACCTATCTGGAGACTGGCAACGAAAACGATTCGCCCCGCGGGCGGATTCATTTGATGCGGGCGGTGCAGGATGGACGGATGGAACTGGCGGACGAGCCGATTCGCCATCTCGACACGTGTCTGGGTTGCCGCGCGTGTGAGACGGCCTGCCCCAGTGGCGTGGCTTACGGCGAATTGCTGGAACATACCCGGCATTTTATCGAGGGCCGCCACACCCGGAGCTGGCCTGAAAGGTGGCTCCGCGATGTGTTGATCGAGCGGGTGTTCCCGTATCCAGAGCGCATGGACCTGGCCCTGCGCCCGGCCCAATGGTTGCGCGCGGCGGGCATGGAAAAATGGCTGCCGGAACGGGCGCGAACGATGGTCGAATTGCTGCCGAAACAGAGTTCATGGCGGACCCTGCCTGCTTTCTCCCCGGCGGAAGGAGAAGTGAAGGGAACGCTGGGAATGCTTTCGGGCTGTGTCATGCAGGTCCTCTTTGGCGACACCCATCAACACACCATTCGGTTGCTCAATCGATCGGGTTGGAATGTGGTGGTGCCGCCGGCTCAGTCCTGTTGCGGAGCGCTCCATTCGCACGCCGGCAAGCTGGAGCTGGCAAGGGACAGTGCGCGGCGAAACATCGAGGTCTTCGAGCAAGCCAGGGTGGACGCGGTCGTCGTGAACGCCGCGGGCTGCGGGTCCGCGATGAAAGGATATGCTTCTTTATTCGAGGAGCGGGATGAGTGGTGCGAACGCGCCCGGCGGTTCGCCTCCAAGGTTCGGGATCTTTCGGAGGTTTTGGACTTCACACGTTTCGTGGCGGGGCCGTGGCGGAGGGGTAAAGTGACTTTTCACGATGCATGTCACCTGGCCCATGCCCAGGGCATTACCCGGCAGCCGAGGCAGTGGGTTCGCAAAGTGGCGGGAGAACATTACGTCGAGCTTCCGGAGGCGGAAGTGTGTTGTGGCAGCGCGGGAAGTTACAATTTGACCGAGCTTGAAATGGCCGCCCGATTGCAGCGGCGGAAAGTGGAGAAGATTGGCGCGACAGGCGCTCTCACCGTGGTGACTTCGAATCCCGGCTGCCAGATGCAAATTGAAGCGGGATTGAGAAACATGGGTTACCCTCAGGTTCGGGTCATGCATCTCGCGGATTTTCTGGCGGAAGCAGTCCTGGCGGCTGATTTGTGAAACGAATCCGAACGGCGTTTGCGTTCAGGGTTGTCCTCACCCCGAGGGCCGGGTTGAGTTGGATCATGCTTTGTTGGATGGGGTTGATGGCCGCGCGGGGCGACGTGGTCATCAGCGAGATCATGTATCATCCGGCGAGCCATGATGATCGGGAAGAATTCATCGAGTTGCACAATCGGGGTGAAGCGGAGGTCTCGCTGAAAGGCTGGCGATTGGGAGCGGGTGTTGAATTTGTCTTTTCGGAAACTCGTATTTCAGCAGGGGGCAGGCTGGTGGTGGCCGCCGATCCCGTGGTATTTCGGGAGCATTATCCCGCTTCACCCTCTCCGGTTGGACCGTGGAAAGGACGCCTTTCCAACACGCGCGAGACGATTGAGTTACGCAGTCGGGACGGGGATGTGCATTGCCGGGTGACCTACGCGGATGAAGGGGACTGGGCCACACGAGTGCTGGGAGCGGTGGATCATGGCTATCGAGGATGGGAATGGCGGACGGATGCGGACGGGGGCGGGGGAACGATCGAGTTGATCAACTCGGGGGCGGATGTGGGCGTGGTCAGCAACTGGGCCGTCAGCAAGGTGAAGGGCGGCACGCCGGGCTCCGTGAACTCGGTGCAGGAGAGCAGGACGGCCCCTTTGATTTCGGAGGTGGAGCATTTGCCCATCGTGCCCCGTTCGCAGGACCGGGTTGTGATCAGGGCTCGCTGTAACGAAGGGCCCGCTGGGGTGTCCCTGACGTTGCATTTTCGAATGGATGGCGAGGCTGCCTTTGGATCGGTGGCGATGGCCGACGACGGGTTGCAGCGCGATTTGAGGGCGGGCGATGGGGTATGGGGCGCCGAGTTGGAGCCCTTTCCGCATGGGACGGTGGTCGAGTTTTTCGTGGAGGCAAGGGATGAGGGCGGCCGGTCGCGAACATGGCCGGCTCCAGCACTCGTCGATGGAGCGTGGTCGCAATCGGCCAACGCCCTGTTCCAGGTGGAAGACCGTTCGCCTCATCGTGAACTTCCTGAATACCGGATCATCCTGACGGCATCGGACTCCGCCTGGTTGCGTCGGATCAACGCTCCTTTTTCGGGGTCCAGTCCTTTTCCCGATCCGAATCCGTCCGCCAGTCACGCTCAATTTAATGCGACTTGGATCAGCATTGACGGCGATGGAATCGCTTGCCGATACGGCGTGTCGGTGCGGAACCGGGGGAACGGTAGCCAGGCCCGGCAGCCTCAGAGTTTTCGCATCAATTTCCGGTCGGACGAATGGTGGAATGGAGTTGAAGCGCTGAACTTGAACGGGCAGAACCCGCATTTGCAGGTTTTGGCGGCGGATCTTTATCACCATGCCGGCATGGTCGCGCAGCACGTGCTTCCGGTATCGCTCCGGTGGAACGGAGCCGCGGTGGCGATTTCCGCGGCCCCCTCCCACGGTTTCCATGCGGCGAGCGAGGTGATCGACGAGAATTTTGCGGGTCGGCATTTTCCGGGAGACGGCGCCGGGAATGTCTATCGCGGCATTCGGGTCGATCGGGAGGGCGGAGCGAACCTGCGTTATCAGGGGGAGGACCCTGATCCCTACCGCACCAATTATTTCAAGCAAACCCGGGTCAGCGAAGATCAATGGGGCGACTTGATCGAGTTGACCCGGGTCTTGCACGGGAGTTCCGACGCGGAATACGCCGAGGCCGTGCGGCGGGTGCTGAACGTGGATGCTTTGATCGATTATTTCGCTGTGGAAACGCTGCTGGACAACAAAGAAACCAATCTGGCCAACGCCAACAACGGGGCGGGAGCCGGGGACGATTATTTTTTGTACCGCGGAGTGGTGGACCGGCGATTCAGGGTCATTCCTTACGATCTGGATACCATCCTGGGTGGCGGGGACACTCCGGGTGTCATCGGAGACGATTTGTTCCGGATGGCAGCCAATCCGGTGATGGCCCGCTTCATGCGGCATCCGGAGTTTTGCGCCCGGTACTATCAGGCACTGGACCGGCTCATGAACACCACCTTTTCACCGTCTCACCTGACGAACGCGGTGGAACGAATGATCGGCGGGTTGGTGCCGGGATCCGTGGTGGAGTCCATTTTGGCATTCAACGCGGCGCGGACAACCTTCGTGCGATCCCGCCTGCCTCGGGAAATCGAGATCCAACACAAGCTGCCCATGAAGCAGGGATACGTTCATACGAGCGAGACCACGGTGGCTCTGGCGGGAACGGCGCCCGCGGGGTTCACCGTGCAAGTGCGAGTCAACGGCGAATCCGCATTGTGGAATCCGCTCGGGGCGCGTTGGGAGATCGCCCGGGTGCCCATGGCTCCCGGATTGAACTCCGTCCTCGTGCTTGCTCTGGACAAAGAGGCAAGGGAAGTCTCTCGCCGTGTTTTGGAAGTGTGGGCCGAGTATGGATCGGGCTCGGAGGTGTCGGGACTCCTCGGGGGGCGGACGGTTTGGAAGGCGTCACAAGGCCCATTCCGGGTTGCCGGGAACGTGCGTGTTCCCGCGGGGGCGGAACTGGTGATCGAACCTGGGGTTTCGGTTTACCTCGATCCGGGAGTCCGTATCGACGTGGAGGGGCGGTTGGGGATCGAAGGCAGGCCGGAGGCACGAGTGCGATTGTCGCGACCGCCCGGATCTTTGGGTTTTTGGGGCGGCATTTTCTTCTCCGATGCGGCCCAATCCAATCGAATCGTCCATGCGGATCTGGAATTTGGCGGTGCCTTGGGCCAATTCATCCGGGCGGATCGATCTGAATTGGAGATGGTGGACGTACGCTTTGCTCATGCGAACGCCAAGTATCTTGAGCTCCAGCATTCTTCCTTTCGCGTGGCCGATTGCCACTTTCCCGGATTGAGCCTGGCCGAGTTGATTCATGGAGAGGGGATCAAGGAAGGGGGTCGCGCGGTGATTGAAGGAAACCACTTCGGCGGAACCAGTGGATTGAATGACATCATCGACTTTTCGGGCGGGAAGCGCCCCGGCCCCATCCTGGAGGTGCTCAACAACGTCTTTACCGGGGCCAGTGACGACATTCTTGACTTGGACGGCGCCGACGCTTGGGTGGAGGGCAATGTGTTCGCCCACGCTCATCAATCGGTTTCCGTGGTGGATACTTCCAGCGCCGTGTCGGGCGGGTGGCATCTGGGGAACGCGTCGGAAATCCTCATCCTCCGCAATTACTTTCTCGATTGCGACCACATGGCGATGGCGAAGGAGGGTAATTTTTACACCCTGTTGCACAACACGGCCTTGAGGATGACCAAGTCGGGTATGCAGTTCGACGAACCGGGGAGGCGGGCGACCGAGGGAGTCTTTCCCGGTCGCGGCGCTTGGGTGGAAGGCAACATCGTCTGGCAAACGCCCGTGAATTTCGAGGATGTCTATGTCGATCATCCTCAATTCGGAACCACCGTTCTCACGGTGCGAAACAACCTCTTGTCGGGAACGAATCTTCCCGTGGCAGCGGTGAACACGCTTCGAGAAGATCCGCTTTTTATCGAAGCCAACCTGGATTCGGTGACGACGAACACCTTGCGTTCGGCATTGCGGTTGAGAGCGGATTCGCCTGCTCTGGGCATGGCAGCCGGCGGGCTGAATTTGGGCGCGGATGTTCCGCGCGGGCCGATACTGACCGGCGGTCCGTCGGGCACCACTTGGCGATCGAGAGCGGCGTTCCGGGTGGTGGGGCCGGGTTTTATCCATTACCGCTATCGATTGGATCAAGGTGCTTGGAGCGAGCCCCAATCCATGCAAGCCCTGCTGGTCTTGGAGGGTCTTTCCCCGGGGCCGCATCAGATCCGGATCCTGGCCCGTGATTGGGCCGGACGCTGGATGCGGGAGGAAGAGGCGGTTGTGTCCGAAGCGTGGCGGGTGGACCCCGGAGCGGGACGCTTGCGGATTCACGAGGTTGGGGCGGCGGGCAGTCCGAAGTCGCCCGAGTTCGTGGAGCTTTTCAATGACGGCCCTTTGCCGGTGCTTCTTGATGAATACAGTCTTTCCGACGACGAGATGAGTCCTGGAAAGATGCGTTTTCCCGCGGGATTGATGCTGAAGCCCGAGGAAATCGTCTCGTTCAATAAGCGCAGCCTGTCGGGCGCGGGAGCCGGTGCTTGGACCCTGTCGCTCGATCGCCGGGGGGACAGCCTACGGTTGTTCCGCTGGACGAATGGCGTGGCGGTCGAATGGGATGCGGTCGAATTCGGTGCGCAATTGGAGGAGTATTCCGCGGGTCGAGATGAACGAGGGACTTGGGGCTTGCACGATCGCACACCCGGGAAGCCCAATCAGGTTGCGCGGGTCGGATCGGTCCGGGAACTTCGGTTGAATGAATGGAAGGCGGGAACAGCATTGGAAGCCGGCTTCGTCGAGTTGTTCAATCCCTCGCGGTTGCCGGTGGATCTCGGAGGTTGCTGGTTTTCGGATGCCCCGGCCGGGAGGCCCGACCGGACGCGCATCCGGGATTTGACCTTTCTGGAGGCGCGGGGGCGCCTGACTTTTAGCTCGGATCCCGCGATGGGTGGTTCGCGTCAAGACCTCGGCTTCGATCTCTCTCATTCCGGAGGCCAGATTGCGCTCTTCGATCCACGGCTCGAGAAGGTGGATGGAATCACCTTTGGCGCGCAGCGTGCTGGCATTTCCGAGGGACGAAGCCCGGATGGGGCGGAATCCATGGCGTATTTCAATCAACCTACGCCTGGAAGTGGCAATCCTATGATAAGAATCAATCGATCCGTTGTGGGTCTGTTCACCGGGCTGGTCGCCCTCACGAACCTTTGGAGTTATGAAACTCGGGGGCTCGAAGCCGAGGCCGGTTGGCGGAACCCTGAATTCAACGACAGCACTTGGCCCGTCCAAGCGGGTGTATTGTATGCCAACCCTTCCTCGATCCTGCCCGCGGGAGCAAGCCTCATTCCCGCGACAGGAACCACGGCCTATTTCCGGTCCCGGTTTTCGGCGCCTTCCCCTGTGGTGGAATTCCCATTGCAGGCGGAAGTCTTGGTCGATGATGGATTGGTCGCTTATCTGAATGGGGTCGAGATTCTGCGGCACGGCATGCCTTCCGGTCCGATTTCCTCATCCACTCCGGCGGCTCGCCGCGTGGCCACAGCGTCGTTGGAGGGTCCTTTTGAATTGCCGAAACGGATTCTGCGGGCAGGCGAAAACACGCTGGCGGTGGAAGTTCACCAAGCCGCCACAGGCTCATCCGACTTGGTTTTCGGTCTGGCTTTAAAAGCCCGGCAAGTCGCCAATCCTCCTACGGCTGCAGCCACCCAAGTCATTCTCAATGAAGTTTACCCCGCCCCTGGCGTTTCGGTCGGATGGATCGAGCTCCACAATCCCTCCACGGGAACCCTGGATCTATCCGGACTCTCGCTCAGCGACGACACGGCGCGCCCGAGGCGATATGTCATTCCCGCCGGACAGCGCATCTTGCCCGGGGGGTACTGGACCGTTCAATGCGATGGCAGTGCACTCCCGAGCGAAGTCAATACCGGCTTCGGCCTCAAGGCGAGTGGTGGGGTGGTGCTGGTCTTCGATCGACCGGAAGAGGGAAGCGCCTTGCTTGATTCCGTTCGCTATGGTTTGCAAACGACCGGGTTCTCCCTTTCCAGGCTGCCCAACGCGGCGGGCGAATGGAAACTGGGCCTGCTCACATCCGGTGCTGCCAATGTCGCCACTCCGTTGGGAGACCCCAAGAGACTGAAGATCAACGAATGGATGGCGAGTCCGACGTCTGGAGATGACTGGCTGGAGCTTTACAATCCAAATTCCCTTCCGGTTGACCTGGGCGGCATGGCCTTGAGCGACGACTCCGCCCGTCCCCGGCTCTCCGTTCTTCCCGCACTTTCGTTCATCGGAACCGGCACGAACGCATTCGTGCGGTTCGAGGCCGATGACGCGGTCCAACGCGGGGGGGATCACTTGGCCTTCAGACTTTCGGCGTCCGGCGAAACGTTGGTGCTGTCTGACGCTTCGGGAGCCGTGGTGGATCAGCTGAGTTTTGGATCGCAGAGGTCGGGCATCTCCCAAGGAAGGCTGCCTGATGGCTCCGCGACCATCATTTCTTTTCCGGGTTCGGGCACGCCGGGCACGAGCAATTTTCAACTGCCGCCCCTGGTGATCAACGAGGTTTTGGCCCACACCGACCCACCCCTGGAGGACGCGGTGGAAATCTACAACCCCACATCCTTGCCTCAAGACATCGGGGGTTGGTTCCTGAGCGATTCAGATCAGGATCTCAAGAAGTTCAAGATTTCAGCCGGGACGGTGGTGCCCGCTCAAGGCTACGTGGTTTTTTATGGGTTTCAATTGGACGGTGGAGCGGGGTCATCCTCGGCCTTTACGTTGAATTCCGCGCATGGCGACGAAATCTATCTCAGCGCCGCGGATGCAGCCGGAAATCTCACTGGGTTTCGCGTGTCGGGGTCGTTCGGAGCCTCGGCCAACGGGGTTTCCTTCGCGCGTTATCCCACGAGCGCAGGATTCGAATTCGTCCCTTCCAGCAGACTCAGTTTCGGATCCGACGACCCGGCCACCTTGCAGCAATTCCGCCAGGGCCGGGGGGCGGCGAACGCGCCCCCTCTCTTGGGGCCTATCGGGATTAGTGAAATCCACTATCACCCGCCTGCCCGGGCCGGCGTGGATAATGTCACCGACGAGTTCGTGGAGCTCTGGAATCGTTCCTCCGCTCCGGCTTCCTTGTTCGATCCCTTGAACCCGGACAACCGCTGGAAAGTGAACGGAGGGGTGGGGTTCACGTTCCCCGCCAATGTCACGCTGGCTCCAGACGAAACCGTGTTGCTGGTCAATTTCGACCCGGCGACCAGCGCGAGCGTTGAGTCCGCCTTCCGGAGCCAGCATCAGATTCCGGCCACCGTCCGACTGTTTGGTCCGCTGGTTGGGAAGTTGGGAAACTCCGGCGACGAAATCGGACTTTACAAGCCGGATCCGCCTCAGTTGCCGCCTCATCCGGATGCGGGCTTTGTGCCTTACGTCCTCGTGGAGCGCCTTGTCTACTTGCCCGGTGCGCCCTGGCCTCTTGGCGCCAATGGAACCGGACAATCCATTCATCGCGTTTCGTTTTCGGAACTGGCGAATGAGCCTTTGAATTGGAGAGCCGCCACGCCCTCGCCCGGGAAGGCCGGGACCGGCGGTGGAGCCGGCACAGATTCCGACGGGGATGGACTTCCGAACGCGTGGGAATCGGCGTTTGGACTGGACCCGCTCGATCCGTCCGATGCTCTTTCGGACCGGGATGGCGACGGGTTGACGGCCCTCCAAGAGTTTCGCGTAGGGACGGATCCACGCAATGGTTCCAGTGTGTTCCGGCTGGAGTCGATCGTGATTGAGCAAGGCCAGTTGGTCTTGCGCGTGCGGACCGGCGCGGTGCGCGCGGTGGTCTTGGAAAGCGCCGGGAATGTCGCCGGACCATGGAACCTCGTGGGGACGTTCTCGCGAGATGGAACCGATGAGGTTGGGTCTCTTTCAGCCGGTGCTGTTGCGGGACGGGAAAAGTACTTTCGAATTCTGGCTCGCCCTGAGTGAGAGGCGAGGGACGGTGGAGATCAACTGCCTTTTCCAGCAAGAAAACTCCGCCGGGCCGGGTGCGGAACGGTGAGTAACTTCAGCATCAAGTTAGTCGGGAGGTTGAAAAGGCTCCTTGGTTTTGGAGAGTAATCGGATGGACCCGATTTCCATCGCTTTATCCACCGCTTTGCACATGTCGTAGATCGACAGAGCGGTCGCGGCGACGGCGGTGAGGGCTTCCATTTCGACGCCGGTGGGGCCCACGACGCGGGTGGAGGCGCGAATCACGATGCGATCCCGGGTGCTCGGAAACTCGAATCCAACTTCACAGCCGGTCAGGGCCAGGGGATGGCAAAGCGGAATCCATTCGCCGGTGCGCTTGGCGGCCATGATTCCGGCGAGTCGCGCGGTGGCGAGGACGTTTCCCTTAGCAATCGAGTTGGATTCAATGAGTTCGAGCGTGGCAGGCGAAAGTCGAATCTGGCCTTCGGCCACGGCTTCGCGCGACATCGGGGGTTTGCGCGTAACGTCCACCATGCGGGCTTCGCCGGTGGCATCGAGGTGGGTGAACGTCTTCATGGTGTTGAGGGCGGCTGGGCTGCGGGCGGCGAGGGAGAGGACTCCACTTCCCTTCGCCACTGGGTGAAGGCACGGCGCATTTCGGCCGCGCAGGAGGCCATGGGAGTGACGAACCGGGGCGTGAACCAGGGAAACAGACCCGCCAGATCGTGCATGACCAGAATCTGGCCATCGCAGGCGGTACGGCAGCCAATGCCGAGCGTGGGGATGCTGCAACGGGCGGTGATTTCTTCGGCCACGGGCGGGGTGACCAATTCGAGCACCATGGAAAAAGCGCCCGCTTTCTCCAAGGCTCGCGCGTCTTCGAGCAACGCCTGATGTTCAATTTCCGAGCGGCCTTTGATCTTGTAACCCCCTTCCTCGAGGACGCTTTGCGGAAGCATGCCCAAGTGGCCCATGTAGGGGATGCCTCCTGCAACGATGGCGCGAACGGAATCCACGATGGCTCTTCCTCCCTCGGCTTTGACGGCGGCGGCACCGGCCGCCACGAGGCGCCGCGCGTGAGCGAGCGCGGCGTGGGGAGAATCATAAGTTCCGATTGGAAGATCGGCGACAATCAGTCCGGAGGGGCGCGCGCGGGATACGGCCCGAACGTGATGCTCCATGTCCTCCAACGTCACATGAGTGGTATCGGGATAACCGAGGACCATCATGCCGAGGGAATCGCCGACCAGAATGACCGGAATGCCTGATTCATCCAGCAATCTGGCGGTGGGGTAGTCGTAGGCGGTGAGGGCGGCGATCCTGCGATGGCCTTTCCAACGGCGGATTTCATCGGCGGTGATTTTCGGCGAACTCATGAAAGTTCTTCTGCGGGGTAAGTCCAGATTTCAGCCAGGGTTGGATGGTAGTGGGGAATCGCCGCCAGTTGGGCCGCGGTCAGGTGCTGGGACATCGCCACGACGATCTCATGGATCAGTTCGCCTCCCATCGGCCCCACGCAGCAAGCTCCGACAATCTCGCCATTGGTGGCGTCGGTCAGCAGTTTCACGAATCCGTCGAGGGCGTCCATGATCATCGATTTGCCATGGTCCGAAAAAGGGTAACGGGCGGTGCGAACCGCCATGCCGATCGATTGAGCCTTCGTTTCGGTCATGCCCGTCATGGCCAACGGAGGGTCTGTAAAAACCACGTGGCTGACCAGGCGGTAATCGATCGAGCGCGGACGATCCGGATGCGAGGCATTCCAGGCGGCGATTTCCCCCTGCTGGATGGCGACATTGACGATTTCGAACGGGCCGGTGCAATCACCCGCCGCGAAGATATGCGGTTGGGTGGTCCGCATCTCGGCATTCGTCCTGATCCGGCCCGAGTCGGTGGCCACCTCCGCCCTCTCCAATTCCAGACTTTGGGTGGCGGGCATCCGTCCGAGGGCGAACAGGATCTGCTCGGCTTCCACCCGAACGAGCTTTTCCTCGTGCAAGAATTCCACGAACCGCGCTCCGTCCTGCGTGCGGCCGGCCGATTGCAAGCGGGTGCGGGTATAAACGCGCATTCCCTCCCTTTGAAAAACTTGAAGCAAAACGTCGGCCGCGTCGGGATCGAAATCCTTGAGCAGTTGCGCACTGCGCTGCACCAGCGTCACCTCGACACCCATGCGGGCGAAAAATTGGGCGAATTCCACAGCGACCGCTCCTCCCCCCAGCACGAGGATCGATTTCGGAAGTTTGCGCAGGGCCAGGGCGTCGTCGCTCGTCCAGTACCCCGCCTCCCGAAGCCCGGGCAGGTCCGGCACGGCCTGGGTGCTGCCCGTGGCGATGATGAAGGAGGAGGCGCGAATGACCCTCCCGGAGTCCAACTCAATTTCCGACGGGTTGCGAAAGCGTGCCGCGTGGCGAAGAAAATCGAAGCGTCCATCGGTGAGTTGATCACGGCGATAACGGGCAAAGTCTTCGATCAAGAAATCTTTTCGAGCCATGACCGCCCGGAAATTGGGCGGGCCGGCTTTGCCTCGCACGCCCCACAAGGGCGATTTGCGCACGAGGTGCTGCACTTCGGCGGCCTGAAGCAACGCTTTGGTGGGCATGCAACCGCGCAGGATGCACAATCCGCCGACCTCCGCCGCTCCTTCCACCACGGCCACCTTCCGGCCCTGGGCATAAGCGGTGCGGGCGGCGGCGTAACCCGCGCTGCCTCCACCCAGCACGACGACGTCATAGAAGTCGGTGCGATCCACACTCGGCATTATCGCCGCCCGCAGGCCGGAGGCCAACAGAATATGCACTCACCAAGGCCTCCGGGTTGCAGGCATGAGTTGTTGGCAGAGTCGTGCGGTCTGCGAGCCGGTGACGCAGCCGCGGAGCGCGACGGTGCTGAAAGGCAGTCGCAGCAGACCGAGCAGAATCACTTCGTTGTTGGGGGACGATTGCCCAGGGCAACCACGGCGTGCATGCGGATCTCCCGAGGTGTCCATGCACCTCGGTTCCGGGAGGGCGGCGTTCCACCGCCGTCCCACGTTTTCAGAGGGTGATCAAGATGGGCTGCGGTGGAACGCAGCCCTCCCGGCGTGGTTCCTCGTCCCAATGCGAGTCCAAGATGGGAGGTGACGATTCTTCAACCTCATGACTAACTTCACCATCAAGAAAGTCGGGAGGTTCAATACCCCGCCGCCGCGCTATCCGGGGCACGGCGATCGGCGGCGCACTCGAGGACGTTGTTGGTGGAGACGGCGATGACCTGCGCGGCGCCTTGCGATCCCACGAATTCAAGACGGTGTCCGCGGGATTTCAGTAGAGCCAGTGTGTCGGGGCTGAAACCGTCCCGCTCCAGATAAAACTTGTCGGGCAGCCATTGATGATGAAAACGGGCGGCATCCACTGCCTCCTGCGCATTGAGTCCAAAGTCAATGATGTGAATCAAGGTTCCCAAAACGGTGCTGATGATGGTGCGCCCGCCCGGACTTCCCGTCGCGAGCACGGTTTTCCTATTCTGCACGACAAGGGTGGGACTCATGCTCGAGAGCATGCGCTTGCCCGGGGCGGCCAGATTGGGCCGGGTGCCGATGGATCCTTGGCTTCGGGTTAAGCCCGGACCGGGATTGAAATCTCCCATCTCGTTGTTGAGCAAAAAGCCGGCTCCGGGAACCACGATCATCGACCCGTAGCTTTGCTCAATCGTGTAGGTGAGTGCGACCGCGTTGCGATCGCGATCCAGCACCGACACATGGGTGGTGTCGAGGCTTTCACCGGTCCATTCCTTGCGAGCCGGATCGGAGATGGCGGCGACCTCGTCACGGATCGTGGAGCGCAACGTTGCGGCGTACGCCTTGGAAAGCAGCCGATCGAGAGGCATGCCAGGATTGGATTCAGGGTCCCCCAGGTGCTGGGCGCGCTCGGCAAAGGCGCGTCGCAAGGCCTCCGCGGTCCAGTGAAGGGTTTGGGCGGATCCGCGCCCCGCGCCCTTGAGGTTGTAACCTTCAAGAATGTTGAGAGCCAGGGCGAGGGTGACGCCGGCGGAACTGGGCGGTGGCATCGAGTAGATCTCGAAGTCTCGATACTCGATGCGGATGGGATCTCGTCGAATGGCCCTGTAGTGGGCCAGGTCTTGATGTGTGATCAGCCCTCCGTGACGGCGCATTTCACTCACAATGAGATCGGCGGTCTTGCCCTGGTAAAATCCAGGCGGGCCCTGGCGGGCAATGCGGTCCAACGTGCGGGCGAGATCTGGCTGCTTGAGTGTTTCGCCCGGTTGAAAGGGCTGTCCTCGCCGGGAGAATTGGGCGACGGAGGCGGGATAGGGAGCCATGTTGGTGAGCACGCTGCGCAGAGAGCCGGCGAGCCAGGGGGAAACGGTGAAGCCTTCCCGGGCGAGGCGTGCCGCGGGGATGAGCAGATGTTTCCAGGGCAATCGGCCGTGATCTTCCCAAGCAAGATGGAGCCCGGACACCGTGCCGGGAACTCCTGCGGAGGCGTGGCCCCTGTGATGGATCTTTTCGTCGTAGCGTCCGTTGACGAGGAACATGCCCTCGTGGCTGGAGGCGGGGGCCATTTCGCGGAAGTCGTAGGCCACAGGAGATCCTGAGGCAGGGCGGTAAAGAAGGAATCCACCGCCTCCAATATTGCCGGCCGCAGGATGAGTTACCGCCAGGGCAAAAGCAGTGGCGACCGCCGCGTCGATGGCGTTGCCACCTGACTTGAGGATTTCGGCTCCGACCTGCGAGGCGATGCGATCCTGTGAGACCACCGCGCCATGTAAGAATGGTTGAGGCTTCGAGGACGCCTGGAGGTGGATGGCAACGACGAAACACCCCAGTCCAAGCAAGGTTCGAGTGGATGTCATGGTGAACGGCAATGCCCAATGGATCGAATCAACCTCGAGATTTCCAGAGGTAGGCGACAGAAGCGTTGCCGGCAAAAACCTTGGCGAGCGCCGCTGTTCCCTTGCCTTGAAACCAGGTGTGGATGACGGACTGAACCGTGCTGCAAGGGGCAAAGCGTTCACTCACGGGCCAGTTGCTTCCGTAAATCAGCCGATCCGATCCGAAGGAGTTCCACACATGGCTGAGGACGCGATCATAGAACTGGGCGTCGGACGGCGCCTGGCCGTTGGAACGTCCTGTGCCTTCCACGAGGCCCGAGGCTTTGCAAAACACATTCTCGTGCTCGGAAGCGCGGGAGATCCCATCCACCCACCCGGCGGGCGGTGGCTCGCTCGTGATGGGAACATTCGACACATGATCGACGATGATGCGTAGCCGGGGATGCCGGGACGCGAGTTGAGCTACAAACGGGAGGTCTCCAGGGCCGATGAGAAGGTCGAGTGAAAGATTGCGCGAGGCGAGCTGCCTGAAGTGGGCGGCGGAGGAGGGGTCCGATAGCGATTTCTTGAGGCGGTCCGTGCCGATGCGAATGCCGCGAAACAGAGGATTACGGGAGAATCGCTTGAGATGGGCTGGGAAGGTGGGGTCTCCGACCGGAAGGTTCCCCACGAGTCCGACGATGAAGGGATCCTCGGCGGCGAGGTCGAGGATCCATTGATTGTCCTCGATCCACGGACTGGCTTCGACCACCACGGTGCCGGCGACAGGCTGGGGCAGGGGGAGGGCCTTGTAATGTCGGGGGAGTACGGTGCGATAAAGGAACGGATCGAGTTTGGACGGCCAGGGAACACCCTCTGAACGGCTCGGATCGTAGAAGTGGGTATGCGTATCGATGATGACCAAAGGATCCGAGGGGTGGATGACTCGCGAGGCGGGTGTAGGCTTGGTCCGGCATCCGGCCGCGAGAGCGGTCAAGGCGGCGGTCTGCAGGAATTTCCGGCGAGATTGTGGGGAGGTGTGGATCATGAATCGTAGGAGGCAGCGTAGTGGACGAGTGGGGAAATGGAAAGGACAAGGCGGCGATTCCGCGGCTCCGCCGTGTATCCCGATGTTGTTGGTAGGGCGGGCCTGTCCCAGCCCGCCGCCCACGGGATGCAAAACATCATGCTCCGGCGGCGCGCCGGGACGGACGCGCCCTCCCTGCATCACCGGCAACATCGGGATGCACGGGCGGCTCCGTGGGGGTGCATCCGCGGGTTGTCGATGATCCGCGCTGGCGACACCGCCGCGCTCCGGTGCAAAATGAGAACGCCTGGCGCGTTCGAGGAGGTTGGTTTGGTGTGAGGGAGGAACGATCTTGTTTCTGGCCTGCCCTGTGGTTGGAGAAGTTAGGCGCGGGCGGAATTTGCGCGACGGGGAAGCGTCGTGAACGGCGCGGTTCGGAGGGTTGGGCGAGGTTCTATCCCTCGTCCCGACCCCGATCGGACTTGAGGACACACCGATGACTCCGCTCGGATCAGCTCGTTGCCTCGGTTGCATGGCCCAACGAGGGCAAGGGTCTGGTTCGAATGCCAAGACAGTCCCTGGCAAAGCCAAGTTCTGCGGAGCTTCCGCAGCGCGACGGGTGCATCGTTCGACACGCCGTGAACGAGGGTTTCCGAGGCGCATGCTCAGGCATCCAGTCCCAAGTGGGAACCCTTCACGGCAACGCCTTAAGGAAAGGAATTCTATGTCTCGATACATCGCTCTGCTCAAGTTCACCGCGCAAGGGGCCAAGAACATGAAGAAATCGACTTCCCGCGCTCATGCCTTCGACAAGCTTGCCGCCCGGTCTGGCGTGAAAGTCGAGGGACAATACTGGACGATGGGACGCTACGACGGCGTTCTGATCCTGAAGGCCGATCACGAGCAGAAGATTCTGCGACTCCTGGCCGGGCTTGCCGAGTTGGGCTACGTGCGGACGGAAACGATGCGCGCCTTCATCGACAAGGAGTTTGAAAGCCTGGTCGTTTGACCGAAGCCTTCAGTCGATTTCATGGCGGGGAGGCAGACCGCCAGGGGACACCGAAGGTTCAGAAGCGGAGGCCTGGCTTCCCAAAGTCTTTGCGGTAACGCTCGAGCAACATTTCCGGATCGTTGGGCAGCAAGTAAAGCCGTCCCTTGAGACGGCGACGTTCTCCAGGGCCGAGGCCGCCGACGTGGGGATCGCTGTGGATGCACACGACCACACCTTGGAACAGGTGTTGAGTCCGGTTCCATGCCGTGGCCAGAACCCAATTGCCGTCGGCGGAGACGCAGCCCATGAGTCCGTTCCCTGGCACCACCGCGCTGATGGGTCGAGGATTGACATCGTTGGTGTGGATCAAAGGCGGAACATAAACCTGACCGCCGCGGTAGAGCGCTGCGACCGTTTGCGGGAGCCGATCGAGCCAGGCGCGTCCGCGTTGATCATAGATGAAGCAACGCGCGGTGTAATTGGACTGGGCCAGCCCGGTGAATCGATCGACGCGAATGCACGGTTCACACCATTCGAGATCCACCGCCTGGCTCCCGCGATTGCGCAAGACGATGTCGAACTTCACCTCTCCCACTCCGGCCTCGATCGATTCCTCCACCCAAACGTCAGGTTCGACTCGGGTTCGCAAGCGGATCTTCTGGCCATCCTTGCTCCGGCTCAGCAGCTCCGTTCGATGGGGAATGGTGGTGTCCTGCCAGCGGCGGTGGGTGGAGCCTTTGCGGCAAAAGGCTTCCCACCAGAGGATTCGCACGGGGCCACCCGGGAGCCTGGGCGCCGAGACTTGGAGATAGTTCTTGTCCCAGTCGAGCGTGATGGAGCCGATGGCGCCGCGAGTTGAAGCGGCCGAAGCATTCCCAAGTCCGCAACCTGCCACCCCCAGGGCGAGAAGCCAAAGTTTCACGATTGTCGCGCGCATGGTTATTCTTTGATTTTTCCGGGCCGGACAGGCTTGGCCGGCGCGGGTCCGCATTGGGCTTCATGCCGCAAGGCGTGATCCACCAAGACCAAGGCCGCCATCGCTTCCACCATGGGCACGGCACGAGGGAGCACGCAGGGATCATGCCGGCCTTTGCCTTTCAGGCTCGCGTTGCGGCCCTGGACATCGACCGTCCACTGTTCGTGCATGACGGTGGCCACGGGTTTGAAGGCGACGCGGAAATAGATCGTGGCCCCGTTGCTGATCCCGCCCTGGATGCCGCCGGAACGGTTGGAGAGGGTGATCACTTTGCCGCCACGGTTGCGGAACAAGTCGTTGTGCTTCAGGCCGGTTAACGCCAGTCCGTTGAAGCCGGAACCCACATCAAATCCTTTCGAAGCCGGCAAACTCAACATCGCCTTCGCCAGGTCCGCTTCCAGCCTGTCGAAGACGGGTTCGCCCCATCCGGGAGGCACGCCTCGGATGGCGCAGCCGACGATCCCCCCCACCGTGTCGCCTGCGGATCGCACTCGCTCGATCAGGCGGATCATGCGGGGAGCCACGCGAGAGTCGGGACAGCGGACGATATTGGATTCCACGTCCATCGCCTGCACGGTTTCCGGATCGATGCGGGCCGAAATGGACTGGACTTGGGAGACGTAACCCACGATTTGGACGCCGTATCGTTCACGCAGGATTTTCCGGGCGACGGCCCCGCCGGCCACGCGTCCGATGGTTTCGCGCGCGCTGGTGCGACCGCCTCCCTGCCAGTTACGGATCCCGTATTTGGCTTGGTAAGTGTAGTCCGCGTGGGAAGGCCGGAATTTCACGGCCATTTCATCGTAGGCGGAGGATCGGGCGTCCTTGTTTTTCACCAGCATGGAAATGGGCGTGCCCAGGGTTTTTCCTTCGAACACCCCTGAGAGGATCTCGACTTGGTCGGCCTCGTTCCGCGGCGTGACGATGCGGGATTGGCCGGGACGCCGGCGATCCAGGTCCGGTTGGATGTCGGCTTCGCTCAACGACAGCCGGGGAGGGCATCCATCCACGACCACACCGACGCCGCCGCCGTGGGATTCACCCCAGGTGGTGATGCGGAAGAGATGTCCAAAGGTGTTGCCCATGGGCGGATCATGGTGGAAAACACGGGGCGAGGTCAAACGAGTGCGAGGCCTACTTTTCGGGAGGGAGGGAATCGGAGCGGGTTTGGACGGCGGGGCGCGGGTTGCGCATCGAGGGTTCACGTGTAGATTCCGAAGTTGCCACCCTCCCGCGCATCCTCTATACACCCCCCTCAGCACTGCATGTTTTCAAGGACTGCCAAGGCGCGGGGGATGGCTCTGACCCTGAAGTGGGACTTCCCTGAGTCGCTCGATTTCACAAAAGGGGTTGGTTTGAGGGCCGTGGGCCTGGCGGGGCTATTCCTGGCCTTCTTGCTTTCCGTGGTTCCGGCGAGAGCCGCCCTGCAGTTCGATGTTTTTGCGGGCTTCGATGAGACCATTCGTGAAGGGAATTGGTTCCCGGTTACTTTTGAAGTCTTCAATGATGGACCGTCGTTCAATGGGGTCATCGAACTTTCGACCGCGCAAGCCGGCTCGGGACAAATGCGCCGGGTGGCGGTGGAATTGCCGACCCATACCCGCAAGCGTATCGTGCTCCCGGTTTTTGCACAGACACGGTTTGCGACGTGGGACGCCAAGCTGCTGGACGAAAAGGGCAATCTGCGCGCCGACAAGCAGAACATCCGCTTTTCGAGCACGGTTGCGGCTTCGGCTTTTCTGCTTGCCTCCATTCCCAAGTCGCAGGCGGGGCGCCCGGAATTTCCCCGCACTTCCGCCAACGCGAATGATCGCGCGCCGAAGGTGGTCCGCCTCACGAGCGAGTTGTTGCCGGACAACCCCATTGCGATGGAAGGCATGCAGGCCCTCTACCTGTCGAGTGAGCGGGCGGTGGAGCTGAAGGGACCGCAAATCACGGCGCTCATCACGTGGGTTTACCAAGGAGGACATCTCCTGGTCGGGGTCGAGCAAGCGGCGGATCTGGCGGGCGCGCCCTGGCTGCGCCGGTTATCTCCGATCGAGCTCACGGGCTCCGCCCAATTGAAGCTCAACGGCGCTTTCAATCAATGGATCCGCTCCTCATCCTCTGATCCTGAACCGCGGATCCGCCGTTCGGGTGGTCGCCGCAATGCGCTGGGGCCTGAGGGTGATTCCGCCTTTTCGGGCCCTGCTCCCAGTGCTGACGATGGGGCGTTCGACCTAGCGGAGATGGTTTTTGCAACCGGGAAGCTCGCGGCCGGCGCGGAAAGCCTGCTGGCGGTGGGAAGTGTTCCCGCGGTGGCGAGCATGACCCGCGGACGCGGATCGGTGACCCTTTTGACGTTCAGTCCGGACCGCGAGCCCTTTCGGTCCTGGTCCAATCGCGCCTGGTTTTGGAGCCGGCTCGCCGGGTTGCCGAATGCTTTGTTTGCCCCCAACGCCGAGCATGTTTTCGCGAGCCTGGGTTCGGACGGCATCTTCGGCGCCATGCTCGACAGCCGTCAGGTGCGCAAGCTGCCTGTGGAGTGGCTGCTTTTGCTGCTCGTGGTGTATCTGGTGGTGATCGGACCGTTGGATCAGTATTGGTTGAAAAAGATCAACAAGCAGATGTGGACGTGGGTGACCTTTCCCGCCTACGTCGCGTTCTTTTCCGTTCTGATTTATTTCATTGCCGCCAAGCTGCGTGCGGGCGACATGGAGTTCAACGAGCTTCACGTGGTGGATGCGGTGCCGCACGGTGAGAAGTCGGACCTGCGCGGGCGTTCCTTTGCGTCGCTTTATTCCCCGGTGAACGCGCAGTATCCGGTCTCGGCGACCAACCACGGATTCGCCTCGGTGCGGGGAGAGTTTCATGGCGGGTGGGGTGGTGGCGCGGATAGTTCGCGTTTGACCCTGGATCAGAAGGGCAACGGCAGCATGGCGGAGCTCTTCGTGCCGGTTTGGACCAGCCAACTCTTTGTGCATGAGTGGCTGCTTCAGGGCGAATCCGCGGTCACGATCCATTTTGCCGGGACAGTGAATTCGAAGGTCGCGACCCTCCGCAATCACCTGAACCGGGATCTTGCGCATGTGCATGTTGCCTATCGCGGCCGCCTCTATACGGTGGGCGCGGTGCCGGCCGGTCAGTCGGTGACTACGACGCTGGGTGCCCAGTCAGGTCAGTCGCTGGTGGATTTCGTGTCGCAGAATGGCGGCGTTTTTCCAGGCGTGGTGCAAGGGCGGCGGCAGGCGTTCGGACGCGAGTCGGCCCGTCTCGACAGCAATCCCCAGCCTGTGATTGCCGCTTCTTTTGGCCGGTCGCTCGAGTCTGGCGCTGGAGGCCAGCAATTCGGAGGAACCGGGGGATTTGTTTTCCCGGAAGGATTTGAACTTACGGATGACGTTGCCCGGGGGGACGCCGTGGTCTTCGCCTGGGTGCCCGATTACTCTCCGGTGGAGAAGATCCACCGCTTTGAACCGAAGCGTTCCCAACGAAACACGATGTTCCGCATGATCATTTCCACGGGCGAGCCCTGAACCGACTATGCCGAATTTGAAAGACATTCCCCTGGACAAACCCGCCGTGCAAACGTTCGGCTTGAGCCGGACGTATGGGGCGATGACCGCGTTGAGCGCCCTGGATCTCACGGTGAATCGAGGCGATTTGTTTGGATTCATCGGGTCCAACGGCGCGGGCAAGACCACCACGCTTCGCATCCTCGCCACTTTTCTGGCTCCCTCCAGCGGACGCGCCGAGGTGTTCGGCCACGACGTGGTGCGGGACGCGGACTCGGTGCGGCACGTGATCGGATACATGCCCGACTTTTTTGGCGTCTACAAGGACATGGAGGTCACAGAATACCTGGATTTCTTCGGAGCCTGTTACCGGATTCCTTCCGCCCAGCGCGAAAAGACCGTCAAGGATGTCCTCGAATTGGTGGGGCTCAGCGAGAAGCAAGGCGCGCTCATCGGGGCTCTCAGCCGCGGCATGCAGCAGCGGCTTGGGCTGGCCCGGGTGCTGATTCATGATCCCCATCTGTTGTTGCTCGATGAGCCGGCCAGCGGCCTTGATCCGCGGGCGCGCATCGAGATGATGGCCATCTTGCAAGAACTTCAACGGCTGGGGAAAACCATCATCATCAGCTCGCATATTCTCAGCGAACTGCAGACGCTCTGCAATCGCGTGGCCATCATCGAGAAGGGCAAGCTCATCTACGCGGGGCCGGTGCAGCGGGTCCGCGATCAAATGGCGCCCGGCAGGATGGTCTGGGTGAAGGTATCGAGCGAGGCGGAGCAGGCCCTGGCCTTGCTGAAAGGTTGCCCGGACGTGACGGCGACGGAGACCGTGGACGGCCGGATCAAGGTGACTTTGAAGGATCACGACACCGATCCGAGTTGTGTCGCGGAATCCCTGGTCAGGGGAGGGGCGCGTTTGATCGAGCTGCGAGAGGACGAGCTGGGTCTTGAGGAAGTGTTCCTTCGCGTCACCCGGGGCGAAACGCAATAGCCATCGGTCGAACCCCGGTTGCGTCCGGGAGTGAGTCGAGGAATGCGCATGCTGGGGACTTGGCGACTGGGCTACCCGCCCTTGAGTTGAAAATGTTGAAGACCTCGACTTGGGCCGATTCAGGGATCACATCGGAGTTGCTCGAGGCATTCTTGTGCCTGGGTATTCAGTCTGGGCTGGCTGTGGTCGCCTTTGGGTTGGCGAAGCGATGGCTTGAGGCTGCGGCGCTGCAAGTCGCGTTTGGAGTCGCGGCCTGATTGTCCCCGTCATGCGCGCCCTGCCTGTCGTCGATCGCGAGCTGAGAATTGCCGCCCGGAGACGCGGGACGTATTGGTCCCGTTCGGGTGCCGCTCTCATTTCCACAGGCATTCTGGCCTTCATCGCGCTGAGTGGCCTTGTGAACGGGGTGCCCCTCGAGCTTCAAGGCCGGGAGATTTTTCGGGCCGTCAGCGGATTCGCGTTTCTTTACGCGCTCTTGTCGGGACTGCGTTGCACGGCCGACTCGTTGAGCGAGGAAAAGCGGGAAGGAACCCTGGGGTTGCTCTTCCTGACCGATCTGAGGGGTTACGACATCGTGCTTGGGAAATTCGTGGCGGGATCCATCGATGCGGCGCTGGGTCTGGCCAGCATGATCCCGGTAATGGCGGTCGCCTGGTTACTTGGGGGCGTTTCCAAAACCGAGTTCGGTCTCATGACCATCACCTTGATCAACACGTTGTTTTGGTCGCTGGCGGCCGGACTTTTTGTGTCCGCGATCAACCGGCAGGAGCGCAAAGCGATGGCCGGGACGGTCCTCATTCTGCTCCTGCAATCCCTGGGTCCGTTTACCCTCGGCTACTATTACCTCGCGCTCAGCGAGCAGATGGGCCGGACTTACTCCATCGACTGGATGTTCCTCACGCCCAGTCCTTATCAGAGTTACCGGCTGACTCGGGACACGATGACGGGTTGGACGGGGCAGATGTATTGGGCCACGACTGGATTTGTGCATGGGACGGCCTGGCTCTTTTTGACGGTGGCGGCTTTTTATGCTCCTTCCTCGGGCCGATTGCGCCCCGCTTCGGCGTCCATGGAGCGCCTGCAAGCGTTGTGGAAAGACTGGTCGCAGGGGTCCGGCGCCTTGCGCAGGCTGCATCGCTCGCGATTGCTGGAGATGAATCCCTACGCCTGGCTGGTTTGCCGCGACCGGCTTAAACTCACCCTGGTGTGGATGATGCTGGGAGGGCTCGGTGTCGTGTGGTTTTGGGCCTATCTGCGTTTTCCGGAGATGATGCTCGATGATGACGCGGTGCTGCTGGTCATGTTCATTGCGCATGGCTTGGTGAAGTGGTGGGTCTGTTCCGAGGTGTGCAGCCGGTCGGTGGAGGACCAGCGCAGCGGTGCGCTTGAACTTTTGCTCTGCACCCCGGTCTCCAGCCGGTCGATGGTGTCGGGCATGGGATGGGCGGTGATCCGCCAGTTTGGTGTTCCCCTGGCCGTGATCGTGGTTTGCGATGTGGTCCTTCTTTATTTCATGCAACTGCGCGGCGGCGGCGCCTACACGTTTCTTTACTTCGGCTGGAGTCCCGCTCCCTTTTGCCGGGCGGCGTTGTTTCTCCTCCCGCTTGACCTTTGGGCGATCACCTGGGTGGCCATGCGCAAGGGGTTCCTTTCGAAATCCGTCAATCGGGCCATGGGCATCACGGTGTTTCGAATTCTGTTCTTGCCGTATGTCATCAGCCTGGTGGTGTATTACGCAGTTTTTGCGGGCTTGCATGGATCGCTTTTCGGCCGGCGCAGCTGGGTCATTTTGTGGAGCCAGACCGGCCCGTATGATGTTTGGGTGATTACCTGCGCGCTGGTCGCGTTGATTTCGGGATGGCGGGCACGGAGGGGATTGGCTTCCGTGATTCACCAAGCATCTCTGGCCCGCTACGATCGTCTCAAGGAACAGGCATGACCGTTCTCCCCATCGTCGAGCGCGAACTGAGGTTGATTTCCCGGCGGCGATCCACCTTTCAATTGCGGATAGGAGCGGCGGTGGTGGCCGCGCTGGGCTGCGCGTGGATTTTTGCGGGCATGGCTGACGGCATGACGCCGGCTCGATTGGGACATTCCATGTTCGTTTTCCTCACCACGGTGTCCTTTCTGTATTGCCTCTTCGCCGGGGTCCATTCCACGGCCGACTGCCTGAGCCAGGAGAAGCGGGAGGGAACGCTTGGGCTGCTTTTTCTGACGGATCTTCGAGGGCATGACGTGGTGTTGGGCAAGTTGGCGTCCACATCGCTCACCCTCGCCTATGGTTTGCTGGCGTGTTTCCCGATCCTCTCCTTGCCCTTGTTGCTGGGCGGCATGAGCGCCGGCCAGTTTTGGAGAGTGGCACTGGCGTTGCTTTGCACCTTGTCCATGTCGCTTGCCGCAGGGATCTTCGCCTCGACGTACTCGTGGCAGGGCCGGCGGGCGGCCATGCTCGCGATGGGTTGGCTGCTCGTTTTGAGCACGGTGCCTCTCATGGCGATGGCGGCAACGTCGCCAGGGGCCAACCCGGTGTTTGAACCTCTCGGGTTCCTGCTGGCCTTGAGTCCGAGCTTCGCGACCATGGCGGCGTTCGACACATTCTATGCGAATTGGAGCACGTCTTACTGGATCGCTGTCGCGTCGCAATTGGGTTTGAGCGGAGCGGCCTTGCTTGCCGCCAGCCTCGCGGTTCCCCATCGGTGGCAGGACCGCCCGGAAACGGTTCGTTCCCAAAGCTGGCGTGAGCGTTGGAAAGCGTGGAAACTGGGCAACCATCGGCAGCGGGCCGAGTTTCGCAGCAAACTCTTGGATCGAAACCCTTTCTTCTGGCTTTCCTCCCGCGAACGGCTGGGTCCGGCTTGGGTTTGGGGATATTTGGGGCTGGTGGCCTGCGGGTGGGTCTGGGGAGCGTTGGCTGTGGGTGAAGATTGGTTTGATCCCGCGACCTATGTGACCACGGGTTTGTTGCTCTGTTTGTCGCTCAAGGTCTGGATTGGATCCGAGGCAGCGCGACGATTTGCGGACGATCGGGCGGCCGGGGCGCTCGAACTCTTGTTTTCAACTCCGATGACAGCTCGAGAAGTCATCCAGGGTCATTTCATGGCGATGAGGCGTCAATTCTTGGCGCCGGTCATTCTGACGACGTTGTTATGCGTCCTTTTCTGGACTGTTTCGGCGGCCACCGAAGCGGGCTCCGCAGGCTGGGGCTGGGAGGGTTTGATGATTGCCGGCTACCTGGCTTTGTTCCTGTTCGACACGCACACTCTGACTTGGACCGGATTCTGGCAGGGGCTCGTGTCCAGGAGGACAAACTGGGCGGGTTTCTACACACTGTTCTTCGTGATGGTGGTGCCCACACTTCTTTTCATCCTCTTGAGTTTGGTGCTGGCTCTCATGAAATTCGTGTGGATGGTTTTGTTCAGCGGTCCGGCCTTGAGTTTCGGCGGATGGTTCATGCCGGTCGGATACTTTGCGATTTGTTTTGCCACCAACGCCTGCTTGATCTCTGTCAGCCGCACCCGGTTACTGCGGAGGTTGCGGGAGATTGCGGCCCATGATTTCGGTTATGCGGTGCCGCCCATGGATCCGCCTGGGGAACGTCCAGCGGGGACTTCAGCAGCGGTGCCTCCCCGTCTCGTTTGAGCCCCGCTATGCAATCCTTGCCCATCGTCCAGCGTGAGTTGCTGGTTCTGGCCCGGAGGCGAGCAACTTACTGGAATCGGTTTTCGATGGGTCTCACGGTTTCGGGACTTTTGATCTGGATGATGACGGTCTTCATAAAGACCCAGCCCCCGGCGATGGTTGGCCGGCAGCTCTTCATGGTCATGGTCATGGTGCTTTTCGGATCGGCGCTCTTCTCGGGAGTTAAGAATGCCTCGGACAGTTTGTGCGCGGAAAAGCGGGAGGGAACACTTGGATTCCTCTTTCTCACGGACTTGAGCGGCTGGGATGTCGTCCTGGGCAAGTTGGCGGCTACCGGCATGAACGCAGTTTACATGTTGCTGGCGAGTTGTCCCATTCTGGCGCTGATCAGTCTAATGGGGGGGATTGGCTTGGTCGAGATTGCCGGTTCCGCCGTGCTTTTGGCCAACACGCTGTTCCTCTCTCATTGCGTGGGGCTGCTCGTTTCCACCCTCCTGCGAAGCGAGAGAGCCTGCGCGTCCCTGACGGCGGGAATCATGCTGGCCCTTTGTGCTTATCCGGCTCTGATTGCAGCCGTCGTTTACCTTTTGACCGAAAAGTCCATGGATGCGCCGCCTTGGCCTTACTTGGCTCCCTGGTATCCTTTCACCAAAGTGGGAGGAGGCTTTATGACCGGGCTCAAAGCATGGGATCTGCTCACGAGCGTGCTCTGGACACAAGCCTTCGCCTGGACCTGCCTCAGCCTTGCGGCTTGGCGTGCTCCTCGTTGCTGGCAGGAGTTCGGCACCCAGAAGGCTTCGAAAGAGGCCAAAGCGCGAACGGTTTCCGCATCCGGCTTTTTGCTTCGCGCCAAGCGCCTGGTTCCCAATCCCGTCTTTTGGCTGGCGATGCGCAAGTCGCACGGGCACTGGATTCTCTGGCTGATGCTGGCGACGGCGGCTGGTATTTGGAGCTACGGAATTTACCGGTACGGACAGGACTGGCGCAATCCCCCTGCGTATGCCTTTACCGCGCTTGTGCTGCACTTGATTTTCAAACTTTGGGTCGCGAGCGAATCAGGAACCATGATTTACCGTGACCGGCAAAGCGGCGCTCTCGAACTGATCACCGGGACTTCTTTACCCCTCACGGCGATTATCCATGGCCAGCAGCGCGCGATTTGGAAACAGATGCGAGGCCCCCTGGCAGTTCTGCTCCTCTTCGATGCCTGGGTTGTCGTGGATGGAGTCCATCTCCTTCGTAGGACATCCGAGGAAGTCACATTCTGGATTGCGTCTGCGGCGATCTTCCTCGGCACCTTCTTGCTGGATCTTGCCACACTGACCTGGGTGAGTCTCTGGACGAGCCTCAATGCCACGAAGGTGAATCAAGGGCCATCGAAGGCGTTTTTTGGGGTGGTGGGTTTGCCCGCCGGCACTTACATCGGCTTGTTCGTTCTCCTTGCGATGAACAATTTCTTTGGCTTCGGAACGGGAAGTGCCGATCGCGTTTGGATCCTTATTCTCTTTTTGCTGTGGCCTCTATCCTTCACGGTCTGGGATGTCATCCTCATTCGACGCTCCCGCCGATTGATCCTGCAACACTTGAGGGAGAAAGCCTCGGAGCGAGCGCCTGTTTCTTCGGACGTTCTCGAGCGGTTTTGGAAATGGTGCACGGCCCGGTCGGGGCCGGAGAAGCATGGTTGGTCGTGAGCCGACGGGGCGCTTCAGAGCACGATTTCGGTGCCGACCCCGGCGTCGGTGAATATCTCGATCAGCATGGCGTGCTGCAGTCGCCCGTCCACGAACGAGACTTTGTTCACACCATGGCGCACGGCTTTCACCGCGCTGTTGACCTTGGGGATCATGCCTTTGTCGATGACTCCGGCGGCTCTCAATCCCTCCACTTCGCGGGTTTCAAGATGGGAGATGACCGTGCTGGCATCCTTTGGATCCTGCATCAGTCCTGGCACGTCACTCAAATACACCAGGCGCCTTGCATTCAGCGCAATGGCCACTTCGGCGGCGGCGACATCCGCGTTGCAGTTGTAGATAAGTCCATCCTCGCCTCTCGCCGTCGGGCTGATCACCGGCGTGATGCCCCGCGCAATGCAGTCCAAAAGCGGGCGAGTGTTGACGGAGGTCACTTCGCCCACGTAACCGAGATCGACGGGCTGGCCGTCGGTGCCCATCGATTGCAGTTTGCGGCAAGTGAAGATGTCGGGACCCGCAAAGCCTTGCGCTTCGCCTCCGAGATCGTTGATGGCTTGCACGACTTCAGGGTTGATTTCCCGTGAAAGCACACGGTCCACCACCTCGACGGTCGCCTCGTCCGTGACGCGCTGGCCTTGAATGAAGCGGGCTTGGAGTCCGGCGGATTCCATGGCGCGGGTGATGGCCTTCCCGCCGCCATGCACGACCACGGGGTTGATCTCCACAGCCTCGAGGAAGACGATGTCCCTGGCGACGCCAAAACGCACCGAAGGATCCGGCGAATCCATGAAACTTCCGCCGTACTTCACCACGAAGGTTGCGTGGCTGAATTTCTGAATATAGGGCAATGCCTCAAGCAGCGTTGCGGCCTTCTGAATCAGCGTTTCCATGGTCGGGAGGAGTTGCTTTAACCACCCAGGGAAGCGGGATCGCCCACGTCTCCCTTGTTGAAATCCACATACTCTTCGGTCAAATCCGCCGCGTAGAGCACGGCGCTGCCCGCCCCCAGATTGAGGCGCACATGGAGGTCGAATTCTTTGGGGCTCACGGCGGCGCATTGCGCCTTGAAGGAGGTTTTCGTCGGCTGGCCCCGCCGCAACGTCCACAGGATCTTTTTGCTCCCCGGGGTGCTGTAGCCGATGTCCACTTTTTCCTCGACCACCCGGGCCGGGGAGTATCCGAGAGCGTCGATGATGCGGCCCCAGTTGGGATCTCCACCATGCCAACTGGTCTTGACCAGTGCGCTGTTGCCGATGGACCGCGCGGCGGCATCGGCCTCGCGATGGGAGTCTGCACCGTGGATGCGGACGGTGACCACGCGATGGACGCCTTCCCCGTCGCGCACGATCATGAGGGCGAGTTCGAGGCAGACACGCTGGAGCGCCGCCGAGAATACCCGGTAGGCGGATGAGCGGGATTTCAAATCAGCCTGGGTGACGGAGCGAGCTCCCGCCGCTCCATTGGCCAGGACGAGCACGGTGTCATTCGTGCTCATGTCGCCGTCCACGGTAATCCGGTTGAAGCTCAACGCCACGGCTTCGTTCAGGGCGGCTTGCAGCACGCTGGCTTCGACTGTGGCATCCGTGGTCAGGAACGCCAGCATGGTGGCGTGAAGGCCTTGTGGTTGGGAGGCGGGGTGCTTGCCGTCCGGCGACATGCCGGGTTGAATCATGCCGGCTCCCTTGCAAATGCCGCCGAGGCGAACGATTTTTCCGCCCAGGCTGAATTCGACGGCGGCTTGCTTGGGTCGGGAATCGCTCGTCATGATGGCTTCCGCCGTTTGATCGGCGTGCGGGATATCATGGCCGAGGGATTGGCTGGCGGCGGCGATGCCACGCTCGACGTTCTGCATGGGGAGTGGCACACCGATGCGCCCGGTTGATGCCACCAACACTTTCGCGGCGTCCAAGCCCAGCAGGCCGGCGGCGAGGCCCGCCATGCGGTCGGCATCTTTCAAGCCACGGCGGCCGGTGCAGGCGTTGGCGTTGCCCGAATTGACGACGATGGCTTGCGCATGGCCGGCCTTGACCTTGGGGATGCAGACTTTCACAGGCGCGGCGCAGACTTGATTGGTGGTGAAAAGTCCGGCGGCGGTGGCGGGCTTTTGTGAAACGATGAGGCCGAGGTCGAGTTTGCGGCCCTTGTTCGAGCCTTTGCCGGTACCCAGCCGTTTGATATCGCAGAAGACTCCCGACGACTGAAAACCTTGGGGCGCGACGATGGAGCCGGGAATGGATTTGAGCTTGAATGACATGTCGAATAGGGGCCGCGATCCCGCGAGATTCTTGAGGCGTCGTCGCAGGCCTGACGGCGCAGAAACGACAGCAACTTCTTGTGGCGCTGTCAATGGAGGCGTCGGATTGCTGATCTCCGGACAAGGAAGTTTTAGCCCGCCTATTTCATGCACGGGACGCCCGGTGAGGACACCGGGCCTGCAATCACAGAGGTCGTCGCGATGGTAGGCCGCGTGCCCTCCTGCGGCGCACTGTCGCGGATTCAAGCTCAGTATGAAGTCTCCGGATCTTCACCGCCCGGCCGCAGGGTGATCAAACTGAACCCTTTGCCTTGTGCCCGGACGGGATTTAGCATCGGTCTGTGATTCGCAACATCATCTTTGATTGGTCAGGCACGTTGGTGGATGACTTGCCGGCTGTTTGGCACACCAGCAACGCGTTGCTGGAACTTGCCGGGCGTCCGCGCATGAGTTTGGAACAGTTTCGCGACGAGTTTGAACTTCCGTTCACGAAGTTTTACGACCGGCACACGTCGCACATTTCCCTGCCTCAGCTCGAGGCCTGGTTTCACGCCGAATTCCCCAAGCACCAGCATTCGGTGGTGGAACTGCCCCACGCTCGATCATTGCTCGAGGCGTGCCGGAGCCGTGGCATTCGCACCTTGCTTCTCAGCAGCATTCATCCCGTCCAATATGCCGAACAATCGCGGCGACTCGGGATCGGTGCGCTGCTGGATCATGCCTACGTGGGAGTGCGGGACAAGATGGCCAGGATCCATGAACTTATTCGTGATCACGCTCTGGATCCGGGCGGTACGGTGTTCGTGGGCGATATGCAGCATGACATTGAAACCGCCCGGCATGGTGGCATGCGTTCAATCGCGGTCTTGACGGGGTACAACAAGCGTCCCCAACTCGAAGCTGCCTCGCCGGATCTCCTGGTCGAGGATCTCCGCGCGCTCCACGAGCGGCTCGAAGCCGCGGATTTTCGGTCGCTTTAGTGTGCTCTTCATGAATTGGGTGGGCATCTGTTGCGCCGCTTGGGCGGTTCTGGCTCGGCGCGACGAGGGAGCCTACCCGCCAGCGGTTTGTGACCGAGGAGCAACAACGCCAGAACTGCCCAAGCGGCGCAACCCTTCGGGCGGCGAGTCTTTCGGCCGTGGGCTTCGTTGCTCCTCAGTCACGTATCTCTGCGGATAGGCTCCTTCGTCGCGCC
>Ga0194132_10001484_pt1 | contig 47289 bp, 43 predicted proteins | sample TA2KigOf80mmetaG_FD_148612 | JGI IMG/M metagenome (GOLD analysis project Ga0194132, IMG submission 148612) | Freshwater microbial communities from Lake Tanganyika, Tanzania - TA2015054 Kigoma Offshore 80m | ecosystem: Environmental > Aquatic > Freshwater > Lake | place: Tanzania: Lake...
CCCGGCGATGCCGGCGCGACGACGAGCCTGTCGCCCGGCGAGGCGTTGCGCTCGCCCCAGTTCATCGTGCTGGCGGCGACCTACTTCGCCTGCTGCGCGGCGCATTCCGGGCCGATCTTCCATACGGTCAGCTATGCCATCGGCTGCGGCATCGCGCCCTTGGCGGCGGTCAGCATCTACAGCCTGGAGGGTCTCGCCGGGCTCGGCGGCCGTCTATTCTTCGGCGTCGCCGCCGACCGCCTCGGCGTCAAGCGCGTGCTGGTCGCGGGCCTGACCGTGCAGGCGCTGGCGATCGCCACCTTCCTCGCGGTCAACGAGCTGCCGGAGTTCTACGCGCTGGCGATCGTCACCGGCATGGCCTATGGCGGCGTCATGCCGCTTTACGCGGCGCTGGCGCGGGAGTATTTCAGCCCGCGCATCATGGGGACCGTGCTCGGCGCCGCGACCATGGCCTCCAGCCTCGGCATGGCCTCGGGTCCCTGGGTCGGCGGCTGGCTCTTCGACAGCTTCGCCGATTACTCCTGGCTCTATATCGGCTCCTCCGCGGTCGGCCTGGGCGCGGTGGCGATCGCGCTGTTCTTCCCGCCGCTGCCGGCGCGGGCAGGGGAGAGGCTGCAGCCCGCTTAAGCGGCACCGGCCTCGTCGTGCTATAGGCACGGCGATGACGGGGAAGGAAAAATCGCCGGCGCGCCAGTCGACCGAGGACGAGCCCGACCGCGTGCCCGCGCAGTGCCTCTGCGGCGCGGTCCGGCTCGACATCCAGTACCCGGCCTTCTGGGCCTGGCACGACCATTCCAAGGCGAGCCGGCTCGCCCATGGCGCCGCCTATGCGACCTATGTCGGGACCTGGCGGAAGCGCTTCCGCATCGTCAAGGGCGCCCGCAGCATCGCCCGCTTCGAGGACAAGGAGACCGGGAACGCCCGCAATTTCTGCCGCCGCTGCGGCACGCCGGTCTATTACGAGCGGAAGTCGGCGCCGAAATGGGTCAACATCCCCCGGGCCTTGTTCCAGGGCCGGACCGGTCGCCAGCCGCTCTACCACCTCAACATCGGCGAGCTTCAGGACTGGATCTACATCGGGGCGACGCTAGGCCCTCTCAAAGGCTATCCGGGCGTGGTATGGGAACGCCCGAAAAGGAAGAAGCGGCGCGAGCCGCCGGCTATGTTCTAACCCCTCCCGACCGTTCGCCCCTCAAGAGACACGATGCCGATCAAGATCCCGAACGATCTGCCTGCCCGCGCCACGCTCGCCGAAGAGGGTGTGATGATCATGCGCGAGGCCGATGCCGTGCGTCAGGACATCCGGCCGATGCGCATCGGCCTGCTCAACCTGATGCCGAACAAGATCCGGACCGAGACCCAGTTCGCCCGCCTCCTCGGCGCGACCCCGCTGCAGGTCGAGCTGACACTGGTGAAGATGACGCATCACGTCGCGCGCAACACGCCCAACGACCACATCATCAGCTTCTACCGGGACTGGGAGGATGTGCGGCGCGAGCGCTTCGACGGCTTCATCGTCACCGGTGCGCCGGTCGAGCAGATGCCGTTCGAGGAGGTCACCTACTGGGACGAGCTGCGCCGCGTCTTCGACTGGACGCAGACCCATGTGCACGGAACCTTCAACGTGTGCTGGGGCGCCCAGGCGGCCGTCCATCATTTCTACGGCATGCCGAAGTACCCGCTGCCGGCGAAGGCGTTCGGCGTCTACCGCCACCGCAACCTGGCGCCGGCCTCGCCCTTCCTCCGGGGTTTCTCCGACGATTTCCAGATCCCGGTGTCGCGCTGGACCGAGGTCCGGCGCGAGGACATCCCGAAGGACAGCGGCATGACCGTGCTGATGGACTCCGACGAGGCCGGACTCTGCCTGCTCGACGATCCGAAGCACCGCACGCTGAACATGTTCAACCACATCGAATACGACTCGGGCTCGCTCGGCGACGAGTATTTCCGCGACATCGCGGCGAAGACGTCGATCGCGCTGCCGCGCAACTACTTCCCCGGCGACGATCCCAGCAAGCCGCCCGAGAACCGCTGGCGCAGCCACGCGCATCTGCTGTTCGGCAACTGGATCAACCACCTCTACCAGACGACGCCCTTCGACATCGCCAAGGTGGGGCAGGCGTGATCGCCGGGCGGCGCGCCTTCCTCGAGCTCCTGAAGCAGGAAGGCGTCGACATCCTCTTCGGCAACCCGGGCACGACCGAGCTGCCGCTGATGGATGCGCTCGCCGCCGAGGACGGCATCCGCTACGTGCTCGGCCTGTCCGAGGCCGCGGTGATGGCGATGGCCGACGGCTATGCCCAGGCCTCGGGCCGGCTCGCCGTGGTCAACCTCCATGTGGCACCCGGCCTCGGCAATGCCATGGGCATGCTCTACGACGCGCAGAAGAGCGCCTCGCCGGTGCTGGTCACCGCCGGCCAGCACGAGCAGGGCTTCAACGTCACCGAGCCGATCCTCTGGGCCGACCTGCCGACCCTGGCGCGGCCGCTGGTGAAATGGGCGGCCGAGGTGCATCGCCTCGCCGACCTGCCGCGCCTGCTGCATCGCGCCGCCAAGACCGCGCTGGCGCCGCCGACCGGCCCGGTGTTCCTGTCGCTGCCCGGCGACATCCTGATGGCCGAGGGCGAGGTCGATCTCTCGGTGCCGACCCGCATCGCGCCAAGGCTGCGCGGCGACCGCGAGGCGATCGAGGCCGCCGCCGCGCTGCTGGCGAAGGCGGAGCGGCCGGTGATCGTCGCCGGCGACGCGGTCGCGCAGAGCCGCGCCCATGCCGAGCTGGTCGCGCTCGCCGAGCTGATCGGCGCGCCGGTCTATGCCGAGGGCATCGCCAACACCGCTTCGTTCCCGGCCTCGCATCCGCTCTTCCGCGGCGCGCTGGTGCGGCTCGCGCCGGCGATCCGCCAGGTGATGGACCGCCACGACCTGCTGCTCTCGGTCGGCGGCGATCTGTTCACGCAGTCGCTGCCCTCCGAGATCGTGCCTGTGCCTCCTGGGATGCCGATCGTGCATCTCGACATCGATCCCTGGGAGCTCGGCAAGAATTTTGCGACCTCGGTCGCGATCCTGGGCGATGCGAAGGCGACGGTCCCGGAGCTGACGACGGCGATCGGCAGCGTGATGACGTCGGAAGCGCGCGTGCAGGCGCGAAAGCGCGTCGAGGAGGCGAGTGCTACGACGCTGGCCGAGCGGCAGGCGCTGCGCAAGCGCGCGGAGGCGGAGGCCGGCGCCTCGCCGGTGAAGCCGCTGGCGCTCTTGCAGGCGATCGCCGACCTGTTGCCGAAGGATGCGGTGGTGGTCGAGGAGGCGCTCTCGTCCGGCACCGGCATGCGCCAGCTCATCCGGAGCGACGACCCTCAGAGCTTCTATGGCCTTCGCGGCGGCGGCATCGGCTGGGGATTGCCGGCGGCGATCGGCGTCAAGCTGGCGCTGCCCGAACGGCCCGTGGTGGCGCTGATCGGCGACGGCAGCGCCATGTACACGATCCAGGCGCTGTGGACCGCGGCGAACCAGAACATCGCCGTGGTCTTCGTCATCCTCAACAACGCCTCGTATCGAATCCTGAAGCAGCGCGTGCAGACGCTGCGCGGCCACGCGGCGCAGAGCGGGCGCTATGTCGGCATGGAGCTCGACAACCCGGCGATCGACTTCGTTGGCATGGCGCGCTCCCTCGGCATCGAGGCGGGCCGCGCGCGCACGGTCGCCGAGGCGGTGGACCTGATCAAGGCGGGCCTCGCCAGGAACGGGCCGAGCCTGGTCGAGGTCGCGATCGAGCGCGCGCTCTAGCCGACGAGCCTGGCCGGAAGCCAGGTGGCGACGGCGGGAAACAGCAGCAGCAGCGCCAGCAGGGCGAGGCTCATCGCCACATAGGGCACGACGGCGCGGAAGATGTGGCCCATCGTCACCCCGGGCGGGGCGACGCCGCGCATCGTCATCAGCAGCAATCCATGCGGCGGCAGCAGCAGCCCGAGCTGCATGCAGACCAGGAACAGAACGCCGAACCAGATCGGGTCGATGCCGAGCTTCACCACGAGCGGCATGAACACCGGAAGCGTGATCAGCATCATGCTGACCTGGTCGACGAAGATGCCGAGGAAGATCAGGATCAGCAGCATCCCGACCAGGATGGCGAAGGCGGAAAGGCCCTGGCCCAGGATCGCCGAGACCAGCCCGTCGGTGGCGCCGGAGAAGGAGAGGATCTGCGAGAAGGTAGTGGCGCCGAGGATGATGAAGAGGATCATGCCGGTGATCGCCGCCGTGCCCTCGAGCGCACGCAGCAGCGCGCGAACCGTCAGCGCGCGGTAGGCGAGCGCCATCGCCAAGGTGGCCAGCGCGCCGAGCGCGGCGGATTCGGTCGGCGTGGCGAAGCCGCCGGACATGGCGCCGACCACGACGACGAAGATCGAGACCAGCGGCACGACGTAGAAGGCCAGCAGCCGCCATCCCTCGCTGCGGTCGCCGCCTTCATCCTCGGCTCGCGGCGCGAGATCGGGGCGTCGGAGCGCGGCCAGGACGATGTACCCGACGAAGGCGACGCTCAGGATCAACCCGGGCACGACGCCGCCGATCAGCAGCTTCGAGATCGAGATGCCCGACAGGCTGCCGAGCAGCACGGTCAGCGCCGAGGGCGGGATCAGCATGTCGACGGCGCCGATCGCCATGATCGGCCCGGTGGCGAAGGCCGGCTTGTAGCCGCGGGCCAGCATCACCGGCAGCATCAGCGAGCCCAGCATCGCCGTGGTCGCGATGGTCGAGCCGGAGATCGCCGAGAACACCGTGCCGGCGACGACGGCGATCACCGCGAGCCGCCCCGGCACCCGCCGGATCAGCCGCTCGACGCCCTCGATCACCTTGAGCGCGAGGCCGGTGTGGAACAGCAGCTCGCCCATCAGGATGAAGAGCGGGATGGGCGTGAGCGAGAAGTTCATCACCGAGACAACGCTGTTCCGCGCCACCTGCAGCAGCCCCGCATCGCCGCCGAGGAAGAGGATCGCGCCCAGGATGTTGATCGCGACGAAGGAGAGCGCGACCGGCATGCCGAGGAAGAGAAGGGCCGCCGAGCCGCCGAGGAGGAGGAGGGCGGAGAGCTGCCAGATCATGCGCTAGCTGACCGACACCGCATCGCTGCGCGGCCCGCGCTCGCTCTGCGCCAGCCGAAGCATGCGGAACACGAACTCGACGGCGACCAGCAGGAACGCGGCCGGCAGCGCCGAGAGCATCCACCACTCCGGCAGTACCAGCGTCTTCAGGCTGATCGCGCCGGAGGCCCAGCTCGCATAGGCGGCGCGGCCGCCATAGAGGACGAAGTAGAGGGCGCAGCCGAATCCGGCGAGGTCGGCGATCCACTCCATCGCATAGGCGAGGCGGGGCGGCACGGCCCGCAGCAGGATGTCGACGCGGATGTGCTGGCCCTGGCGCAGCAGCCAGGGCGCGGTTGCGAGCGTGACGAGGTAGAGGATGTACTCGCTGACCTCGTTGCTCCAGGGCAGCCCGCCGAGGCGGAGGTTCCGAAGAGCCACGTCGGCACCGATCATCAGCGCCATCGCCAGGATGGCGAGCGCCGCCGCCAGCATCAGGAGATCGAGCAGCCGCCCATAGGCGCGCGAGAGCGCGGTCACGTTCCCCCCGCTGTCGCGTGCCGGGTCGCGGCTACTTCGCGAAGAACTCCTTCAGCTTCGGCCCATGCTCGGGGCTCTGCTTGATGATGCCGGCCCAGCCCTCGGCGACGGCCTTCCTGCGGAAATCGTCGCCGAGCGAGATCACCTGGATGCCGGCGGCCTTCTGCCTGGCGATGTCGGCCTCGTTCTCCTTGGTCACTTCCGACGACTGCGCTTCGAGCCAGGCGGAGGCATCGGAGATGATCTTCTTCTGCCGGTCGTTGAGCTTGTTCCAGGAGGCCTTGTTGATTAGCACGCTGACCTCGGCCGAGTAGAAGCCGGGATCGACTCGGTACTTGGTCTTCTCGTGCCAGCCGAGATCGAAGACACCGGTGATCGGCCAGCCATAGCCGTCGACCACGCCGCGCTCGAGCGCGGTGTAGACCTCGCCCGGCGCGGTCTGCACGACGGTGGCGCCCTGCGCCTGGAAGAAGTCGCGATAGACCGGCGTGATGCGGAGCTTGAGGCCGGTCAGGTCGGCGCTCGAGATCGGCTTATTGAGATAGAGGTGGAAGGGGTTGTTGTCGATGTGACGCGCCAGCATGATCGCGTTCATCTTCTGGTCATAGAGCTTCGCCATGTAGTCGAAGCCGCCGTTGCGGCGCAGCTCCGCCATCGGCCTTTCGGTCAGCTTCCACGCATCCGCCTCGGGGATGACGTTGGTGTAGAAGGCGCCGGTAACGTTGGCGATGTCGACCACGCCCCCTTTCAGCGCATTGCCGACCTCGAAGGGCGGCATCGCCTTAGGGCCCCCGATGTAGTTGATCTGCACCTGCCCCTTGCCCTCGGCATTCACCTTGTCGATGAACGCCTCGAAGCCGCGCGAATAGAAGGTCTTCTCGGCGAAGGAGGTGATCGCCTTAAGCGTCACTTCCTGGGCGGCGAGCGGTGCCGAAAGCGAAACGAGCGCGGCGAGAGCCGCTCCGAACAGACGCATGATGGCCTCCCTTAGGCGTGCCGGATTTCACGGCCTTGAGTTGGCGCAACCTCAGCACAGAGACGAAGGAGGGGGCAACCTCCTCTGCGCTGCCTTACACCGCGATGCCGATCAGCGCCTGGCCCTTGTTCACCGCGAGGCTGGTGAGGTTGTAGAGGACAGGGCCGGTGTGCTCGGCCAGCACCGGCTTCTCCCACTGGCCGATCAGGTCGCGGATCATGCCGACGCGCTGGCCCTTCACGACATCGGCGCCGGGCCTGGTCTCGACATGCCAGTAGCCGGCCTCGGGTGCCGTCGCCACTTCCATGCGGCAGAGACGCGGCGCGGGACCCGACGGGCGGTTCGCCTTCGCCGTCATGCCGAGCTCGGCCATGATGTTCTTCACGCCCGTCTCCAGCAGCGCGACCGTCTCCTCGGTCATCAAGCCGTTCTGTCCGGACTCCAGCAGCACCGCCGGAATGCCGAGATCGGCCGCGGCGCCATAGCTGTGGCCGCGCTTGGTGCTGGCGGAGGCGAAGGAGAGGCCGCTGGCGATCGCGAGCTCGCGGCTGCGTTCGCTCGAGGCCGGATAGATCGAGAAGGGGATCAGCGCCTCGACGATGTCGCCGCCATGCAGGTCGATATAGGCATCCATGCCGCTCATTGCCTGGCTGACCGCCCAATGCGCGAGCCGGTCGCTGGCGCTGCCTGCTGGATCGCCGGGAAAGACGCGGTTCACGTTCTTGCCGTCGGAGGGGTTGTGGAAGGCGCGATGCTGGAAGAAGGCGCCGATGTTGAGGATCGGCAGGATGGTGATCTCGCCGGCGAAGCTGTCCGGCTCCAGCGCGCAGAGACGCCGCGCCGCCTCGATCGAGGTGTATTCCGCGCCATGCACGCCGGCGGTGATGAGCAGCTTCGGCCCGGGCGCGCGGCCGCGGATGATCGTGCAGGGGATCTGATGTCCCACTTCCGGCTCGACATAACCGGTCCAGCGCGATTTTCCGGCAGCTTCTGCGGGCGCGAGCGGCATGCGGGACTCCCTCACTTCAAATAGAAAGCCCCTCTCCCGCGGATGGCGGGAGAGGGGCAGGGACGACAACTCGCGTCTTAGGCGAGATGCTTCTTGAAGTGCGCGACGGTGCGCTCCCAGGAGAGCTTCGCCGCCGCTTCGTTGTAGCGAGGCGTCGAGATGTTGTGGAAGCCGTGCTGAGTGCCGGGATAGGTGTGGACCTCGATCGACCTGCCGGCGGCCTTCAGCGCCGCCTCGTAGGCCGGGTAGCCCGGGTTGATGTTCGGGTCGGTCTCGGCGAGATGGACCAGCAGCGGCGCACGGACGTCCTTCACCAGATCGGCCGCGGCGACGACGCCGTAATAGGGGACGCCGGCCGCCATGTCGGCGCCCATCGTCGCGGCGAGCCAGTTGGTGGTGCCGCCGCCCCAGCAGAAGCCGGTGACGCCGAGCTTGCCGTTCGACAGCGCATGCGCCTTGAGGAACTTGGCGCTGTTCAGCATGTCGGTGCGGAGCTTGGGCTGCTCGAGCTTTGCCTGCATCTCGCGGCCTTCGTCGTCATTGCCCGGATATCCGCCGACCGGCGAGAGGCCGTACGGCGCCAGAGCGAGGAAGCCGGCGGCAGCGGCGGCGCGCGCGGTGTCCTCGATATAGGGATTGAGGCCGCGGTTCTCGTGCACGACGAGCACGGCCGGGTAGGGCCCGTTGCCGGCGGTCGGACGCACCAGATAGCCCTTCATCTGGCCCGAGGTGCCGCCCGGCGAGGGATAGCTGACATAAGTCGCCTTGATGCGGCAGTCGGTGAAGGAGACCGTCTGCGCCTTGGCGTAGTTCGGGATCAGCGCCTGCGCCATGGCGAGGCCGCCGACGGTGACGGCAGCGGCGCGCGCGAAGAAGGTGCGGCGGTCCATGCGGCCATGGCAGTACTCGTCATAGAGGTCGAACACGCGCTGGTCGATCCAGCTCTGGGTCACCGTCTCCGGCTGTTCGACATACATCTGGTCGGTCATTCGCGTTTCCTCCATTTGTGAAGCCCCACGGGCACGGACCATAGCAGCCAGGGATTTGGCTGGCAGCACCCTGTGAAATCACGAGGGCGTGGGATAGGGTCGGCGGCGCCATGATTTCCGTCATCGAGAATCCGCAGAAGCCGAGCCGCCAGGGCACCGACCCGCTGACGCTCGAGCAGATGCTGGCCTATTTCCACGTGCCCGCCGTCAGCGTCGCGGCGATCCGAGATTTCAAGATCGACTGGGCCAAGGCCTGGGGCGTTGCCGATGTCGAGACCGGCGAGAAGACGACCGAGAAGACGCTGTTCCAGGCGGCCTCGATCTCGAAGCCGGTCGCGGCGATGGCCTCGCTCAGGGCGATCCAGGACGGCCGCTTCGGCCTCGACCAGGACATCTCGACGATCCTGAAATCCTGGACGCTGCCGGACCATCCCTTCGGCGGCGGCCTGGCCGTCACGCCGAGGATGCTGCTGAGCCACACCTCCGGCACCGGCGACGGCTTCGGCTTTCCCGGATACGAGCCGGACGCGCCTTTGCCGACGCTCCAGCAGATCCTCGACGGCGAGGCGCCCGCCAATCGCGGTCCGGTCCGGCTGGTGCGCCCGGCGCTCTCGGCTTTCCATTATTCGGGCGGCGGCTCGACCATCCAGCAGCTGGCGCTGACCGACGCGGTCGGCCGGCCCTATCGCGAGCTGGTGCGGGAATGGGTGCTGGACCCGATCGGCATGAGTGACAGCAGCGTCGACCTGCCGCTCCCCGATGCGCTCAAGGTGCGGACGACGCGCGCCCATGACGGATGGGGCCGCGCGATGAACGTGAAGTACCACGTCTATCCGGAAGCGGCGGCAGCGGCGCTGTGGACGACGCCGACCGATCTCGCCAAGTTCGCGATCGAGGTGCAGCAGACGCTCGCCGGCCGTTCGACGCGCGTGCTGTCCAGGACGATGATGCAGGAGATGGTGACGCCCGTCGGCGTCGGTCCCTATGCCGCGGGCTTCGCCATCGCCCGAACCGGCGAGGGCTGGTACTTCTCCCATGGCGGCGGCAATTGGGGCTTCAAGTGCCGGCTCGTCGCGCATCGCGCCAAGGGCTATGGCGCCGCGGTCATGACCAATGGCGACAATGGCGAGATCGTGGTGACCGAGATCATCGAGCGCGTGGCGCGCGCCTATGGCTGGGACACGCTCGACAAGCCGATGCTGCGCTAGTCGGTCGTCTCGAACTTCGCGGGCGCGGTGATCTCGACCAGCTCGAGATCGTCGGAATGCGCCAGTTCGCGGTGGCGGATGCGGGGCGGCTGATAGACGCTGTCGCCGGGCTTGAGCGTCACCTCGCCGATATCCTCGTATTCGAAGCGCACCCAGCCGCGCGTGACGAAGACCATCTGGAAGTCGAGATGATGGCGGTGCCATTTCGGCTCGGCATGCTTGCCTGGGATGGCGCGGATCACATGCGCCATGAAACCGCCCTCGCTGGCCTTGGCGATGCCGAGGTCGCGATAGGCGAAGAAGGCGCGGAGCCCGGCATCGAACGCGGCGCCCTCGGCATGGCTCACCGTGGTCCGGCGTTCCGGCGATGCCGCCTTGGCGGCGGCGGTGGAGCGGGCGCGTGGCATGCTCCTATCATCGACCAGGAGGGCACGCTATGTCACGGACGCTGATAGAGGGCGGCTACCTCATCCCGATGGACAAGCCCTATGCGGTGGTCGCCGACGGCATCGTCGCCATCGACGGCAACCGCATCACCTATGCCGGGCCGCGAGGCGGCCTCGATGCGCGCGCCTTTGCTGCAGCCATCACGATCAACGCCAAGGGGCGGGCGGTGCTGCCAGGACTCATCAACACGCATATCCATCTCATCGGTGCTTATCTGAAAGGCCTGACCGAGGATGTGTCGGGCCAGCTCTCCGCCGGCCTCTGGAAGCGTGCGGTGCCGATCGCCTTCAAGCATGTGCATGACGAGGATTGGTATGCCGGGTGTCTCACCCATGCGATGGAGATGCTGTGCACCGGCACCACCACCATCGTCAGCCAGTTCTTGAAGGAACACTTGGCGGCACCTGCTATGCGCGACCTCGGTATCCGCGCGGTGATGAGCCAGGAGATCTTCGAGGTCGACGCGCTGAAGCTCAACGCCGCGGTGATGGATCGGCCGATGCAGCCGGGGAAACTGGAGGAAGGGCTGGAGCTCTCGCGCCGGCTCCATGCCGACTGGCACGGCAGGGAGAATGGCCGCATCACCACGCGGATCTCGCCGGCCGGTCCCGGCTTCACCTCGCAGGAGGGGCTGATCGCCTCGGCCGCGCTCGCCGACGAGCTCGGCCTCGGCCTCAACGTCCATGTCGCCGAGGTGCCGGGCGAGACCGAGTTCGTCCTGCAGCGCTACGGCAAGCGCCCGATCCAGTTCCTCGACGAGCTGGGCCTGCTCAGCGAGCGCACGATCGGCATCCACACCGTCTTCCTCAACGATGACGACATCGCGCGGATCGCGCGCACCGGCATGCACATCTCGCATACGAGCTACCATGTGGCGAAGCGGGGATACTTCCCGCCGATGGAGAAGGTCTATGCGGCGGGCTGCAACGTCACCTGGGGTTCCGACTGGTGCTCGAACGATCTCTGGAAGTTCATGAACATGGGCATCCTCCACCCGCGCGCGCACTCCGGCGACCTCACGATGCTCGACGGCTGGCGCGCGCTGCACATGGCGACGATGGGCGGGGCGAGGTCGATCGGCATGGATAGGGAGATCGGCTCGCTCGAAGCCGGCAAGAAGGCCGACATCATCCTGGTCGATCTCGATACGCCCTGGTGCCGGCCGGTGCGCACCGACAACCTGCCGAGCAACCTCGTCTACAACGCCACCGGCAGCGACGTGACCGATGTGATCGTCGACGGCCGCATCGTTGTGCGCGAGAAGAAGGTGACGATCGTGGACGCACCCGCCGTGCTCAAGGAGACCCAGGAACGCGCCGAGCGCATCTGGGCGCGCGCCGACGCCGTGTTCGGAGGCTGATGCGATGAAGCCCATCAGGTTTGCCGCGATCGGCCTCGACCATTTCCACATCCATGCCCAGATCGAGCTGATGCTGGGGCAGGGGGCGGAGTTCGTCGCCTATTGCGGCACCGAGGAGCAGTTCTTCAAGAAATCCTGCGCCGCGACCTACCCGCAGGCGAAGAGGGTAGAGGACCGGCGCCGCATCCTCGAAGACAGGAGCATCGACCTCGTGCTCAGCGCCGCGGTCAACAGCGAGCGCGCGCCCCTGGGCATCGAGGTCATGCGCCATGGCAAGGACTTCATGGTCGACAAGCCGGGCGTCACCTCGCTCGACCAGCTCGCCGAGGTGCGCCAGGTGCAGGCGGAGACCGGCCGCATCTACTCGATCTGCTACGGGCACCTGGTCTCGCCGGCGACGGTGAAGGCCCGTGAGCTTCTGCGATCCGGCGCCATCGGCAAGCTAGTCAATGTGGTGTCGCTCAATCCGCATCGCCGCAACCGCGACCGGCGCCCGGACTGGTTCTTCCAGCGCGAGAAATTCGGCGGCATCCTGGCCGATATCGGCTCGCATGCCTGCGACCAGTTCCTCTATTTCACCGGCCGGCTCGATGCCGAGATCGTCTCGGCCACGGTCGCCAACCGTGCCAATCCCGAATTCCCGAGCTTCCAGGATTTCGGCGAGATCCTGCTGCGCACGCCCGAGGTCACCGGCTATTGCCGCGTCGACTGGTTCACCCCCGACGGGTTGCCGACCTGGGGCGACGGGCGCACGACCCTGATCGGCACCGAGGGGTATATCGAGCTCCGCAAGAATGTCGACATCGCCGGTCGCCCCGGAACCAACCACCTGTTCCTCGTCGACCGCGCCGGCGTGCAGCACATCGACTGTTCCGGCGTCGCGCTTTCCTATGCAAGCCAGCTCGTCGCCGACATACGCGACCGCACCGAGACCGCGATGAGCCAGGCGCATTGCTTTCGCGCCGCCGAGCTCGCGATCACCGCCCAGGCGATGGCGGAGCGGGCGTGAGAAGGCGCCGGTCGAGGTTGAAGCAGGCCGAGTAGAGCGGCGCGTCAGTCGTTGGCGGGGGGAGGTTGCCGAGGGCGCTGCGGATTGATGCCTCGTCCAGGCCTTCGACGATGAGGAGCGCGGCGAAGGAGTCGTCCGCTCGTCGCAAGCCTTTCTCGCGGGTCTGGATCGAAGTTTGCGCGAGATCGGTGAGCAGGAGGCGGGCCGCGGCGATGCGGTCATGCCCGGCGAGTATCCGGCACAGCTCATCGGCGTCTCCGTCCGGAGCGGCATCGAGGCGCAGCGCGGCGAGGTAGCCGCCCTGGCCGATCCCGGCCGAGGCGGCCACGCGCCCACCGCCGCGGGCGAAGTTCTTCAGGCGCGGCATGATGCGCTGCGACCAGGGCGTCGGCGCGTTGAGCCTGGCGAGGTAGGAGGGGCCGCCGACCGCCTCGGCGGAGTCCAGCTCATAGAGGATCAGGTAGCGGTTGGCGCTGCGGTCGAGGGCACGGAAGAGGCGGCAGGCGAGGAAGCCGTCGACGCCGAGGCGCTCGAGGGAGTGCTCGCGCATCATCCAATGCGCCCAGTCGGTCTCGTCCTCCGGCGAAAGCTCGCTCCAGATCGCGAGGAAGCCGCCGCCCTTCACCTCAGCGCTTCTTTCCCTTGCCGTAGCGCGTCTGCATCTCGGCGACGACCTTGGCCTCGGGCCGGTACTTGCTGCCGGCGAGCCAGATCTCGGTGACGCGGCCGCTCGCGTTGCGGGTGCGGCGGACGGTCTCGCCATAGCTGGCGCCGCCGGCGGCCAGCACGATGCGGCCGCTGTCGCGGCCGGTGACCTCGAGCTCGGTCGCGTCCCTGAAGGCATCGGGGTAGCCGTCGGGCGTGCCGGGATTGACGACGACGACACGATCGCCGACCGGCAGGAGATCGAAGCCGCCCCAGAGGCTCCACCAGCGGCCGTTCCAGTCGGCGAGCCTCCGCGACGGCGCGCCGTGACGGGCGAAGTGGCGGAGGATGTGGATGGTGCCCTGGACCCAGGCGACGGCACGGCCGTCGGCGGCATTGGTCAGGCAGGAGACGGTGATGTCGTGAGGCGCATAGGTGCCCGTGTGCGTGACATAGCCCTGGAAGCCGCCGGAATGCCCGAACCACGGCCAGTCGCCGGTGCTGCCGCTGCGGATTCCGAGCCCGTAATAGAGCTCGGCCGGGACGTGCGGGATGCGCCACTGGCCGCGCACCATCTCGCGCCGGCTGGCGGGGGAGAGCACGCTCTTCTTGGCCTTGGGCGCGAGCTGGTTGAAGAAGCGGGCGAGATCGGCCGCGGTGCTGATGAAGCCGGTCGCCGAGGCCAGCGCGTGGGTCGAGTTGGCGCCGGGGATGACGACCCGTTCGCCGACCGGCAGCCGGGCCGAGTGCCCGCGGGCGAAGGGCGTCGTGCGCGCGATCGGCACGTCAGGCTGCGTCTCCTTAAGGCCGACCGCGTCGACGATCTCGCGCTTGATCCATGTGTTGTAGGACCCGCCTGTCACCGACTCGATGACGAGGCCGAGCAGACCGAAGCCGTGGTTCGAGTACTTGTAGCGGGTGTTGCGGTCGATGATCGGCGCCTCCGCCAGATCGGCGCGCAGCTCCGCCTCGTTCTTGAACGGCCGTCGGTCGGTCCATTGCCCGGCATCGGTGCTGTCGCGGATGATGCCGGCGGTGTGCGAGAGAAGCTGGGTCAGCGTCGCCTTGGCGATCTCGGGATGCAGGCCGTCGACATGGCGGCCGGCGGGATCGTCGAGCCTGAGCTTGCCTTGCTCGCGCAGCTTCATGATGCCGGCGCCGGTGAAGCTCTTCGAATGCGAGGCAACGCGGTAGCGATGCCGCGGTGTCAGCTCCACGCCGCGCACCTGGTCGGCATAGCCATAGGCGCGTTCCAGCAGTACCTTGCCGTTATGCGCGACGGCGATGACGCAGCCGGGCTGCTCATGCAGGCGCATCTGGTGCTCGACCCATTTCGGAACATAGTCGAGCGCAGCGGCGAGCCAGCGATCCATCCTTGAAGCTCCTCAAGCCGCCATCGGCGGACGTTTGGCGCGCCAGCTCGTGGCGCGTTCATAGGCATGCGCCACGCCCATGGCGGTGGCGTCGCCGAAGGGATGGCCGACGACCTGGACACCGAGCGGCAATCCGGCGGCGGTGAAGCCGCAGCAGACGGTCATTACCGGAAGGCCGGTCAGGTTGAACGGCATGGTCAGCGACGGACGCTTGAAGGCGCCGTCCCGGTCATAGCCCACCATCTTGGTCGCGGCTCCGGGTGCTGCGGCGCAGATCATCACGTCGAAGCCGGCCATCGCCGCACGCGTGCGCTCGATCAGCTGCTGTCGGGAGCGCATCGCCTGCACGTAGTCGTTGGCCGAGAACAGCGCCGCCAGGGTCACGCTGCTGCGGAAGCGCTCGCCATAGTCGTTGTAGCGGGTCTGCAGGTTCTTGGCGTGGACCGCGAAGGTCTCGCTCAGGATGATGACGCGGCCGGCCGGGGCGAAATCGTTGAGCGCGGGCATGGCCACGTCGCGCACATCGGCGCCGAGCTTCTTCATCGTGTCGGCCGCTGCCTCGACCGCGCGTGCCATCTCCGGCTCGACCGGGAACTCGCCCTCATGCCAGTGGCGGATATAGCCGACGCGCACACCCTTGAGATCCTGGCGCAGCGCCGCGCGATAGTCGGGGATCTTCACCTTGGCACTGGCGGCGTCCTTCTTGTCGTGGCCGGCCATCGCCTGCAGCAGGATGGCGCAATCCTCGACCGTCCAGGCCATCGGCCCGGCATGGTCGAGCGTGAAGGCTAAGGGCAGGATGCCGTAGCGGCTGACGAGGCCATAGCTCGGCTTCATGCCGGCGACGGCACAGAAGGTCGAGGGCGAGCGGATCGAGCCGCCGGTATCCGAGCCGGTGGCGCCGAGCACGAGGCCGGCGGCGATCGCGGCGCCGCTGCCGCTGGAGGAGCCGCCGGGGCTGAGCTCGGGATCCCACGGGTTGCGCGCCGGCGGCCAGGGCGTGTCGAAGGAGGGGCCGCCGATGGCGAATTCATGCGTGGCGAGCTTGCCGAGCAGGGTGGTGCCGGCCTTCGCCAGCTTCGTCGTGACGGTCGAGTCCTCCGTCGGCACATAGTCTTCCAGCACCTTGGAATGCGCCGTGGTGCGGATGCGCTTGGTGCAATAGATGTCCTTGAGGCCGATCGGGATGCCGTGCAGCGGCCCACGCCGGCGCCCGGCCATGATCTCTGCCTCGGCCTTCTTCGCGGACTTGCGCGCGAGCTTCTCGGTCACCAGCAGGAAGCTGTTGAGCTTCGGATCGAGAGCCTCGATGCGCTTGAGCAGCAGCTCGGTCAGCTCGACCGGCGACAGCGCCTTGCTCTCGATCAGGCGCGAGGCTTCGGCGATGGTCGGGACCTGGCCGACCTGCGTGGCATCGTTCATGGCGTCACCTTGAAAGTCAGCGCCGGCTCGACCGACACGGGCCGGTCGTTGCCGAGCTGCGCCAGGTACTCGCGCACATAGCCCGAGACGCGGTGGATGTCGTCGATCTGCTCGGTCGACAGCGTGAGGCCCGCCCGCTTCAGGCAGGTCTCAACCTCGGCTCGGTTCATCGGTTCGGGGGCGCTCATCCGGGTTCTCCCTTTGGAGACGGCATTATAGGTGAACTCTATCCGCGCCAGCTCTTCGGTTCTTCCATCGGGTACATCGGTCGGGGCACGCGCTGCCAGGGGAGGCCGACCACGTCGGACTGGCCGGGACCGCGCGTGTCGACGCGGATCACCTCGGAGGTGATCGGCTTGAAGAACTGGAAATTGGACGCGGTCTTGAGCACGGCCATCTTGTAGTCGGACGGCTCGATGCCGAACCAGCGATAGACGTCGGGCACGTTGCCGGCGGCGCCCGGCTTCTCGCTGACCATCAGCGTCGCCGGCCCGACCTCGAAGAAGACGGTGCGGCCCATGTCGTGCTCGGGCTGCTGGAACACCGGGACCTTGATGATGCCGGAGGCGATCTTCCTCACCCGGCCGGTGACGGTCAGCGGCTTGAAGAATTTCGGCGAGCTGTGGCCGCCGACCGGCAGCGTGATCTCGGCGCCCTCGCCGGCGGCGATCAGCTTCGCCACCGTGCCGGGCTCGATCAGCGGCATCAGCGCCTTGCTCTTGATGCCGAGCCGCAGGATCGCTTCCAGGATCAGATTGGAGTCGCCGGCGGTGCCGCCGAACACGGTATCTCCCGTATCGCTCAAGACGACGACGCCCTTCGCCGCCTGATCGGCGCGGCGGACGGCGTCGTCGACCGAGACGGCGTCCTTCTTCATGAAATCCTGCCGCATCGACCAGGCGAAGTCGGCGGATTCATCGGCGAGCTTCTCGGCGAGCGCCCGGTCGCCGTCGACATTGACGATCGTGGTCCAGCCGCCTTCGGCGACGTCGAGCCAGGGCTGCATCGGGCAGAGCGCGACATGGAGCACGCGCTTGTCCTTGGCCTCCCAGTTCCGCGCCTGATCGAACCACGCCTTCATCGGTCCCTGGCTGGTGAGGAACTGCTCCTGATGGGTGACCAGCCGGATCTTCCGCCAGGCCATCACCGGCTTGATCTCCTTGCGCAGGATGCGGACCAGCATGTCGCCGGCGAGCCGGCCCGTGTCGTAGGTGTCGTGCGGCTGGGTACGGTGCGCGACGATTGCGGTGGAGAGCTCGACCATCTGGCGCGTGACGTTGGCGTGGTGGTCGAGCGAGAGCACGATCGGCACGTCCGGGCCGAGCACGGCGCGGCAGATCGCGAGCTGCGCGCCCTCGACGTCGTCGACGCCTTCGGCCGCGGCGGCGCCGTGCAGGTGCAGGGCCAGCGCGTCGACCTTGCCGGCCTTGCGCAGGCCGGTGCCGATCCGCTCCTCGAAGAACAGGCGGGCGCCGGTGTCGATGCGTCCGCCGGCCATCGCCCAGCCGGAGACGATCGGGACCCACTCGACATTCATGCCGGAGGCGGCCATCGCGTCGACGCAGCCGCCGACCTGGCCCTTGCCGGCCATTTTCTCGATGATCTCCTGGCCTTCGAGGATGCCGAAGGCCTTGAAATCGTCGATCGTCGTCGGCAGCGGGTTGAAGTCGTTGGTCTCCTGCCCGACATGGATCGTGGCGATACGCATCGCGTTCTCTCTCTGCTGCGCTATTCGGTCAGTGGCGAGGGACGCAGATATTGCGTCGTGACGGGGCCGTAAGGAAGCGGACGATGTCCATCGCCGGCGGCATGCCGGCGAACCTCTCCAGCGCCTCGGCCAGGCGCTCTTTCAGCGGTGCGCCCGGCTGGAAAAGGAACCGATAGGCACTGACCAGTCCCCGGATCTGCTCGCGCGGGAACCCGCGCCGCTTGAGGCCGCGAAGGTTCAGCCCGTCGAGCCGGGCGCGGTCGCCGACGGCCACACCGTAAGGAATCACATCGGCTTCGACGCCCGTCATCCCGCCGATCATGGCGTGCGGGCCGATCCGCACGAACTGGTGCACGGCCGACTGACCGCCGAGGATGGCGTGATCACCGATCTCGACATGCCCGCCGAGCAGCACGTGGTTCACCAGCGTGACATCGTCGCCGATGATGCAATCGTGGCCGACATGGGCGCCGGCGAGGATGAGGCAACGTTCGCCGATGCGGGTCAGCATCCGGCCACCGGAGGTTCCGGTGTTCACGGTGACATGCTCGCGGATCACGCAATCCGCTCCGATCGTCAACGCCGACTCCTCGCCGGCGAACTTCCGGTCCTGCGGGGTGTCGCCGACCACGGCGAAGGGAAAGATGCGGGTGCGGGCACCGACCCGCGTGCGGCCGCGGACGACAGCATGGGCATCGAGCACGACGCCGTCTTCGAGCGTGACCTTGGGTCCGACGATCGCGTAGGGGCCGACCTCGACGCCTGATCCCAGGATCGCGGAGGCGCTGACGAGGGCGGTCGGATCGATGCGGCCAGAGGACATGACGGTAGGATCTTACCTACGTCATGCCTCTCGATCGGCGCCAGCGCGGCGCGAAGCGACTCCATTCAATTATAGTTACCATGTGTTGCAGGGTCAGCCCTTCATCACCGGCAGCACGATCCGCGAGGGGTGTGCCTTGTCGAGATGGAGCGTGTTCGTCGCCTTGATCTTCTTCGTATGACGACCGAGCGGCTCGCCGGTGCCGGGGTTGACGTCGAAGCGCGGGAAGTTCGAGGAGGCGATGTCGACGCGGATGCGATGGCCCTTCCTGAAGCGGTTGGCGACCGGCGGCAGCTCGACCACATACTCGACAACCTCGCCCGGCTTCAGCAGCTCTTCCTTGTCGTAGCCCTTGCGGAAGCGGGCGCGGCGAATGGAGTCGCAGAGCAGCATGTGGAACCCCTCGGGCTCGTCCTTCGTCGGCGGCGAGACGTCGAGCAGCTTCACCGTCACGTCGGTATCGACCGCCGATGAGGCGACCCAGATGCGCGCCTCGATCGGGCCGGCGATCACCAGGTCCTCGGGCAGCGGATCGGTCTGGAAGACCAGCACATCCGGCCGATTGGCGAGCAGCGGGAAGGGGGCCTTGCAGCCGACGAGGTTCGGCCGCTCCTTCTGATGCATCGGCCCGTCGGGCACGACGGTGCGCATGCGCGCGCGCGGGCTGATATAGGCGGCGTCCATGCCCTCCGGCACCTTGACCCATTCGAGGAATCCCGCGACGGCGCCGCCGATGGTCGGCACCGGGTGGTCGGGGTCATGCGTCCAGGCGATCGGCGAGGCTTCGGCCGGCCTGGTCGAGAGCGCGCGGTTGCCGGCGAGGTAGTAGGGCGTCGGCGTCATGCCGGTCGGCGGCCAGGCCGTGTCGTCGCGCCACGAACCGCCATGGCTGAAGTGGCCGCGTTTGGTGCGCTCACCGCTGCCGCCGCCCATCTCGAAGTAATGCACCGGCGCGTCCTTCTCGACGGCGGTCGGCATGTCCTTGAGCCAGCGGTCGAACCAGCGCAGCCGCTCGGCGTTGTAGACGCGGTAGCCCCAGTCGGCGCCGCTGCCGAAATCGACCTCGATCGAGGCGGAGCCGCCGGCGCGCATGCCGGCATGGCCCCAGGGCCCGAGCACGAGACGCTGCGGTGATTTCAGCCGCTTCGACAGCGCGATGTACTGGCCGGCGACATCGGCGACGAAGGGATCGAACCAGCCGGACGAGACGACGCAGGGGATGTCGGCGAAGCGATCGAAGTACGCCTTGTGCTCTAGCACCTCCTGCATCCACCAGGCATCCTTGATGCCGTTGTTCTGGTAGCGCATCAGGATCTGCTCGAGATTGGGCACGACGGTGAGCGGGCTGCCGCCCTCCTTCCACGGTCCCTGCACCAGCAGGGTGCGCATGTTCTCGACGCCTTCCTCGATCCGGCGCTTGGCCTCCGCATCGTCCTGGATCTCGGGCACGTCCCAGCCATGAAGGAAGAGCGCGGCGAACATCTGGAGGGCCTGGGCGCCGCCGGTGCGCGCCTCCCAGTCGAAGGCCGAGGTCGGGCAGACATCGACCCAGAGCGCCTTCAGCGCCGGCGGCTTATAGAAGGCGGCGACGTTCTGGACGATGCCGGAATGGGAGCTGCCGACCATGCCGACACGGCCGTCGCTCCATTCCTGCGCGGCGATCCAGGCGATGGTATCGGCGCCGTCGAGGCCCTCGCGCTTGTTGGCGACGTGGAAATACTGGCCATGGCCTTCCGACTTGCCGCGTCCGCGCAGATCCTGGACGACGGTGACGTAGCCGCGCCTGGTGAAGAAGCGTGCCACCGGCTCGACCTGCATCACCGGGTTCGACTTGTCGTAGGAGGTGCGGGTCAGGATCACCGGAAAGCGCCCCGGCTTCGCCGATCCATCCGGCGCCGCCGGGCGATAGACATCGGTCGCGAGGCGGACGCCATCCGCCATCGGCACCATGACGTCCTCGGAAACGACGATCCCGTTCTCAGGCGTGCGGTCGTAGAGCATGGCGGCTACATCAGATCCCGTTCGGTGGTGTTGGACCAGGTCTTGCGGAAGATCTCTTCGTCATTCTCGAAGACGACCGCTTGCTGGGCGAGCACCCAGTCGGTCTTGGTGGCGTGGAAGGAAAGCTCGGTCTCGATCCGGATGATCCAGTCGTCGTCGCGGTCCAGCTCGTAGACCTGGCGGTAGAAACCTGTCGCCGAGGTCGGGTCTCCTTCGGTGATGGTGAAGCGCTTGAGCAGGTTATGCCCGATCGCGGTACCGGTGGGCAGCCGCCATCGGCGGCCGGGGCCGAGGAAGCCGCCGATGCCGACCGTCTCGACCGTGATCTTGCCGCTCATCGCATCCTGGACGATGTGGCGCGTGATCTGCTTGTCCTCCTCGACCACGACCTCGATCTCCGGTCCGCGCTCGTTCGGCCCGAATGTCGCTCTCCGGCTCCGGCCGGTCAGGACCGGCAGCGAGAAGGTGCTGGCGCCGGTATAGAGGGTCATCTTCACCATCTCCGGCGCGGGCCAGACAATCGGCCAGTAGGAGGTGGAGAGCGCCAGCCGGATGCGATGACCGGGCGTGAAGGTCCAGCCGACATCGGGCAGCTCCAGGCGGATGCGCATGCGCTGGCCGCGGATGACCGGCTTCGGCGACTCGTGGCTTTCGCGATGCGTCAGGTTCAGCACCTGAAAGGCGACGCGGACCGAGGTGCCGTCCGGCGCCACGTCGCAGAGGCGGGCGACGACCTGCGCCACCGGCTTGTCGACGGAGATGTCGGCCTCGAGCACGGCGCGGCCGAGAATGTCGATCGATCGCGACAGCGGTTCGGTATCGAAGCAGAGAGAGCGGCCGTCATCCTCGCGCTGGTCGCGCGGCTGCTCGCCCTCGATCGCCATGCTGAGCCATTCCGTCGCGGCGAGGCCCGTCGCCAGCGGCGAGGAGTGGACCAGCGCCTTCTCCGCCCAGGCGCGCTTGTCGAGGCGGCCGCTGCCGAGGAAGTATTTCTCGGGCACCACCTTCTCCGACGGCCAGCCGTCGAGCGCGAGCCAGCGGCCGGATTTCACTCCATAGGTCGAGGAGGGCCGGTCGAAGGTCTGGAGAAAGACGCGATATGAGGGATCGCGATCCCAGCCGTTGTCGATGTCCTTCACGTAGCGGTCGAAGAAGCGGACACAATCCTGGAGGAAGCCGACCTCCGGTCCCGGCACGCCGTCATGGGGGTAGTGATGGCCCCAAGGACCGATGAGGCCGAAGCGCGGGCCTTGCAGGTTCGCCATCAGGCGCGGCACGGCGCGCGAGATGTAGTCGGCCCAGCCGCCGACGGCGAAGACCGCGCAGGTCACCTTGTCGAAGCGCTCGCAGAGCGAGGCGTGCTTCCAGAAATCGTCGCGGCGCTGGTGCTTGAGCCAGTCGACGAGCCAGGGGTGATTGTCCTCGAGCCGTGCCTTCCAGATCGCGCGCCAGGTCTCGCCGACAATCTCGGGGTCGGGCGGGCGCGCGTTGAACTCGATCATGGTGTCGGTCCACCAGAGCTGCTCGCAGAGGAAGGCGCCGCCGGTCCAATGCAGCGACTGGTCGTAGCGGTCGTCGCCGGCGCAGACCGGGATGATCGCCTTCAGCGCCGGCGGCGCCATGCCGGCGAGCGCGAGCGCCGTGAAGCCGCTCCACGACTTGCCGATCATGCCGACCGTGCCGGAACACCAGGGCTGCTTCACCATCCACTCGATCGCGGCGATGCCGTCGTCGAGCTCGCCCTGTTCCCATTCGCCGCGCAAGAGGCCGTCGGAATCGCCGGAGCCGCGCGTGTCGATGCGCAGGCACGCATAACCATGGCCGGCGATGTAGTGATGGATCGCCTCGTCCCGGGCGCGGCTCTGGTCGCGCTTGCGATAGGGCATGTACTCGAAGATCGCCGGCACCTTCTCCAGCTCGGCGTCCTCGGGCAGCCACACCCGTGCGGCGAGACGGTGGCCACCCGGCATCGGGATGAAGACGTTCTCGATCGTCTTGACGCGGCGGGGATAGCGGGTGCGGACCGGCTTCATGCGAGAGAGGCTAGGCGCGACGCCGGTCAGATCCAAGAAGCTGTTGTCCCCGAGTGAAACGCCTCGTGCTCCTCCCCCGTCTGCTTCGCAGCCGAGGGAGGGAGTGAAGAGTGGGGTGAAACGAAACCTATCGGGTCATCAGCCAGACTTATCGGGTTGTATCGGGAAGCGTAACTCGACCCGCTCAAGGCGCCGCCCTAGGCTCGGCGCCATGACAGCCATTCGCGTCGCCGCCGATATCGGCGGCACCTTCACCGACATCGCCGCGACGCTTCCCGACGGCACCATCGCCACGCACAAGGTTCTGTCGACGCCGGGCGACTATGCCGCCGCCGTGGTCGACGGCGTCCGCGACCTTCTCGCCCAGCGCGGCGTCAAGGGAAGCGAGGTCGAGGAGGTGCTGCATGCCTGCACGGTCGCGACCAACTCGATCCTGGAAGGGAAGGGGGCGAAGACAGCGCTGGTGACCACGCGCGGCTTCCGTGATGTGCTCGAACTCCGCCGCGTGCGCGTGCCGAAGCTCTACGATCCGCTCTGGGTCAAGCCGACGCCGCTGGTGCCCCGCGATCTCCGCTTCGAGGTGACCGAGCGTCTCGGCCCCGATGGTTCCGTGGTGACGGCGCTCGACGAGGCCGATGTCGATCGCGTCATCGCCGAGATCGGCAAGGCGAAGGTCGAGGCGATCGCCGTCTGCTTCCTGCACTCCTACGCCAATCCGGATCACGAGCGCCGCGTCGGGGCCAAGCTGAGGAAGGCCTTCCCGAACGCCTTCGTCACGCTCTCGGTCGACATCCTGCCCGAGATCCGCGAATACGAGCGCACCAGCACGACGGTCGTGAACGCCTATGTCGGCCCGCCGGTGAAGACCTATGTCGGTGCGCTCGCCGATCGCCTGAAGAGCGACGGGGTCGCCGGACGGCTGCTGGTCATGCAGTCCTCGGGCGGCATCCTCGACGCGCCGACAGTGATGGACCAGCCGGCGCGCATCGTCGAATGCGGGCCTGCGGCCGGCGTCATCGGCGCGGCGCGCGTCGCTGCGGCGGCCGGCATGAACGACGTGCTGACATTGGACATGGGCGGGACCACGGCGAAGGCCTCGCTGATCGAGGCCGGTCGCATCGCGCATACCGACGAATACGAGGTCGGTGGCGGCATCTCGCTGTCCAGCCGGCTGGTCAAGGGCGCGGGCTACGCGCTGAAGCTGCCGGTCATCGACATCTCCGAAGTCGGTGCCGGAGGCGGCAGCCTGGTCAAGTTCGACCGCGGCGGCGGCTTGAAGGTCGGTCCGGAGAGCGCCGGCGCGATGCCCGGGCCCGCCTGCTACAACCTCGGTGGCAGCGAGCCGACGGTCACCGATGCCAATGTCATCCTGGGCTTCGTCAATCCGACGGCGCTGGCCGGCGGCACGGTTCCGATCGATGCGTCCAAGGCGAAGGCCGCGATCCAGGACAAGGTCGCGCATCGCCTTGGCAGCTCGGTCGAGGGCGCCGCCTGGAGCGTCTACGAGGTCGCCTCATCGACGATGATGCGCGCGCTCAAGGCAGTTTCCACCTATCGCGGCCGCGACCCGCGCGAGTTCGGCCTTGTCGCCTTCGGCGGCAATGGCGGTGTCTTCGGGCCGCATCTGGCGAAGGAGCTCGGCATCAGCCGCGTGATCGTGCCGCCGGCCGCGGGGGTTCTCTCGGCAATTGGATTGCTCGTCTCCGACGTCGCCTTCGGCCGTTCGCGCGGCTATCTCAAGCAGACGCTGGAAGCGAAGCCGGCCGATATCGGCCGCATCCTCGACGAGCTTGCTGCGGAAGTGCTGGCGAAGCTCGGCCCCTGGCAGAAGACGGCGACGCTCTCCCGCGTCGCCTCGATGCGCTACACGAGCCAGGCTTTCGAGCTGCCGGTCTCCATTCCCGACGGCAAGGTCACGGCGGAGACGCTGAAAGCGCTGCCGGCGCGCTTCGAGGCCGAGCACCAGTCGACCTACGGCCATAACTTCCGGGGCACCGTGCCGACCGAGATCGTCGCGCTCTCGGTGACCGCCACGGCGCCGGCCGGCGGCTCGGCCGAGACCATGCGCGTGTCGTCGGGGCGAGGCGAGGGTGCCGAGCAGACGCGCCGCGCCTATTTCGGGCCACGTCATGGCTGGATCGCGACGCCGGTGCTCGGCCGCGCCGCGCTGGGCGCGACGCCGCGCCAGGGACCATTGATCGTCGAGGAGTACGAGGGGACGACCGTTGTGCCCCCGGGGGCATCCGCGTCGCGCGATCCGATCGGCAACATCACCGTCGTGTTCGGAGGGCGCTGATATGGACACCGTCCAGCCCAACACCGATCCGGTGCTGACCGAGATCGTCCGCAACGCGCTCGATGCCATCGCCGACGAGATCGCGCTGATCGTGCTGCGCACCGCCTGCTCGGGCATCGTGCGCGACTCGATGGACTATTCGACCGCGGTCTGCGATGCGGCCGGCGGCACGCTGGCGCAGGGGCTCACCACGCCTCTGCATCTCGGCAGCTTCCACGATGCGATGCTGGCGCTGATCAAACGCTTCGAGGGCGATGTCGCCGAGGGCGACATCTTCATCTTCAACGATCCCTATCTGTCTGCGGGCCAGCATCTCCCGGACATCTACATTGTCCGTCCCGTGTTCGTGGAGGGCACCCTGGAAGCCTGGGCCACGACGGTCGCGCACCACACCGACGTCGGCGGCATCGTGCCGGGCAGCAACTCGATCGGCTCGACCGACATCTACCAGGAAGGGCTTCGCCTCCCTTTCCTCAAGCTCGCTTCGGCCGGCGTCGAGAACAAGGCGGTGCTCGACATCCTCGCCGCCAATGTACGCGTGCCGGAGAAGGTGCTGGGCGATCTGAACGCCCAGATCGCGGCGACGGCGATCGGCGTCCGCGAGATCCAGTCGCTGTTCGCCAAGTACGGCAAGGCGACCTTGCGCGCGACCTTCGCCGAGATCCACGACCACGCCGAACGCCTGGCGCGCTCGGTGATCGCCGAGATTCCGGACGGCACCTACAAATTCGAATCCTGGATCGACGGCTTCGGCGAGAAGCCGGAGCCGATCCGCTTCTGCGCCGCGGTCACCGTTTCGGGCGATGAGATCACCGTCGATCTCGACGGCACCTCGCCGCAGGTGCCGGCCGGCATCAACGCGCCGGTGCCCTTCACCAAGGCTGCGTGTTACGCCGCGATCCGCTCGATCATGGGCGAGGAGATCCCGAATGCCCTGGGCTTCACCCGCCCGATCCATGTGAAGGCGACGCTGGGCTCGATCGTCAACCCGCGCTCGCCCGGCGCCTGCGGCGCACGCGGCATCACCGGCTTCCGCACCATGGACACGGTGTTCGGCGCGCTGGCACAGGCGGTGCCGAACCGCGTGCCGGCCGACGGCAATGGCGGCTCCTCGATCCCGGCGATCGGCGGCGAGCACCAGGGCAAGCCCTTCGTCTTCGTCGAGACCTTCATGGGCAATTGGGGCGGCTCGGCCTCGGGCGACGGCCAGGAAGGCGTCACTCATATGGGCGCCAACCAGTCGAACGTGCCGGTCGAGATGATCGAGGCCGAGTACCCGATCCGCATCGAGCAGTACGGCCTCGTGCCGAATTCGGGCGGGCCGGGCAAGCATCGCGGCGGTCTTTCGATGATCCGCGACTACCGCTTCCTCGGCGATGCCGGACCATGAACGCTCCGCTCTGACAAGCGCCGCTTCCCGCCCTTCGGTCTTTCCGGCGGCAAGGCGGGATCGCCCTGCCTCTCGATCATCAATCCGGACAAAGAGGCGCGCGCGCTGCCGGTGCTGATCACCGAGCCGGTGACGCTGCGCAACGGCGATCTGTTCCGTCACGTGCTGCCGGGCGCGGGGGGCTGGGGCAACCCGCATGAGCGCGATCCCGAGCGCGTGCTAGAGGATCTGAAGCTCGGCAAGGTTACGCGCGAGCATGCGCGCGAGGCCTATGGCGTGGTGATCGCGGGCGAGCCGCCGCACGTCGATGCGGAGGCGACGCGGAAGGCGCGGGTGCCGCGTTAACCATGTTGCGGCTCGTCGACGATCTGGTCGCGGATTGCAGCCGGCAAATCTGACCTAGAGTCTGCTTCGCTGACTGGTCGTGTGCGCAAACGCCGGCAATGGAGATGGTCAGACCTGAGGCGCAACGAACGCTGCGACTCAAATGATTATCCCAGACTCCTCTCACCGGGGTTCGTCATACGCTGGAGCGCCGGTGCTGGCACCGGACATGCAACCACCCGTTGGCTGTTCATCGGCAGCCAGGGGGATGCTCATGACGTCATTCAGGATCGTAAAGGGTCCGGTTAACGAGGCGTGCGCGGTGCCGGGCATCGGCGCGAGGTACGGCGCGGCGTGGGGGCCGCAGGCTGATCGCACGAACGTCGCACTCATGTCTTTCGGCTACGCGGAGAGTTCCGGAATCGTGACGATCGATCCGGCTACCAGCGAGTTCACGCTGAGCCATGTTCCGCCCGAAGGGCTCGTGGGCGAGGGGCGTCAGGCCCAGATCGATCTTCTGCTGCAGCACGCCGCTCCCTATCGCTCGTTCGTGCTGCTGGTCGGCGGACTTTCTCCCAGGCGGGGCGACGATGGGCCGGCCAGCGGTCCTTGTGTCGGGATCCTGAGGGAGGCGGGATTCCCTGCGGTCGCCGATTTCACCGGACCGAGCGGGCAGTCCTGCGACGTTGCCGTCTCGGCGAACGGGATCTGGATCGCCACCCGTCCGCCGGCGACGCGGGTGCTCCTCATGACCTTTGTCGGCGCGGCGGGGCTGGGCGTACCGGTCGACGCGCCATCCAGGCCGCGCTGGTTCATCCCGTCGTGTGTGGTGGCCGCGAAAGACGAAGCGAGAGCCTGAGCGCCATCGCCGGATTTCGTAGCGAAAGGCGACCTCCGACTGTAGGGTCCGCCGCATGACGACCGCGACCATTGGCGGCAAGCGCATCATCGGCGTGCTCGGCGGCATGGGGCCCCTGGCGACCGTAGACTTCATGCGCAAGGTCATCGAGGCGACGCCGGCGACCAAGGACCAGGAGCACATCCCGATCGTCGTCTGGTCGGTGCCGCAGATCCCGGATCGCTCAGCCTCGATCTACGGCAAGGGCGAGTCGCCGCTGCCGATGATGCAGGACGGGATCCGGCGGCTGGAGCAGATAGGCGCCGGTTGCATCGCGATCGCCTGCAACACCGCGCATTACTGGTACGAGGAGATGCGGCGAGGCAGCAGCGCGAAGCTGCTGCATATCGGCGAGACCACGGCCGAGGGGCTGGTCTCGCTCGGCATTCCGCGCGGGCCGGTCGGCCTGATCGCCACCGACGCGACGATCGAGACGAAGATCTACCAGGATCGCCTCGGCGCGCATGGCTACGACAGCCTGGTCCTGCCGAAGGAAGACACTGACCGCCTGTTCTGGCCGGCGGTCCGCAAGGTCAAGGCGAACGACACCAAGGCCGCCGTGCCACTGCTCGAGGAAGCAGTCGAGCGCCTGGTAGCGGCGGGCGCGACCCGCGTCGTGCTCGGCTGCACCGAGGTTCCCATCGGCCTGGCGGAGGCACGCAGGGAGATCCGCGCACTCTGCTTCGATGCGACCGATGCGCTCGCGCTCGCCTGCGTCGCCTGGGCGAGCGCCGAGACCGCGGGCGCACCCTAGGCCGGCAGCGCCGCTCCTCGAATGAGCACGATCGGACAGGGGCGCATTGTGGCCTGGGAAGGCGGCAGCCTCTGGATCTTCAGGACCAGTTCCTTCGCCGGACCGGGAATGCATGCGACGGATTTCCATTCGCATCATGCGATACAGGCGACTCTGGCTCTCGATGGGCGCTTCGAGCTACGGACCCCCGACTCGAGGATGCGAGGCGACGCCGTGGCTGTTGCCGCGGACGCGCGCCACCTTTTCGAGGCGGAAGGATTGGTCGCGATCGTGTTCGTGGAGCCCGAGAGCCGGTCCGGACGGGCCATGAGCCGTGCTCTGTTTGCGGGCTCGCCTCTGGCGAGCATCCCGCGGGACCGGCTTGGCGACCTGATCGACCGACTGAGAGCGGCCTTCGGCGATCCTGCCGCCGACGATGCGGCCGTGGCCGAGATCGGCCGCTCCGTCGTCGCCCGCCTCGCGGGAAACCTGGCCGCCGACACGCCCGATCACCGGGTGAGGAAGATGATCGCTTTTGCGGCTGGCGCGATCGACCGGCCGCTCAGCCTTGCCGACGTCGCGACAGTAGCGGGGCTGTCTTCCGGCCGGGCCAGGCACCTGTTCGTCGAACAGACGGGGCTTCCCTTTCGGACCTATCTTCTTTGGCTGCGCGTGACCAAGGCGGTCGAGGTATTCGCCGCCGGGCGATCCCTGACGGAGGCGGCGCACGAAGCGGGATTTGCCGACTCGGCCCATCTCAGCCGAACCTTCCGGCGAATGTTCGGCCTCACCGCGGCGTCCCTCCGCATCGAATAGGGAAGGACGCCTTTTAGCCGTTTCGTTCAAGTCGACGCCGGCATGCCGGGCGTAGAAGCGGGCCTTCCCAACCGGAAACCAGGAGGTTCCCATGACCAACGCCTGCAATTGCGATCCCTGCACCTGCGCCCCGATCTGCACCTGTACCCAGGCCGACATTCGTGCCGACGCGGCTCCCGAATGGACCGGCGGGTGCGGCTGCGGGTGCGGCTGCGCCTCCGCCGCTGCGTGCGTGGCCGAGTGCGACTGCACCGGCTGATGAGAGCCTGCCTCGCGTGCCCCTGCCTCCCCATCAGCGGCAAACGAAAACGGGGGGCCGAAGCCCCCCGCTCTTTAGGCATATGAAGGTTCGGCCTACTCGAACCAGACGTCCCACATGCGCGGGATACGGCCCGGCGCGTAGTTCTGGACGTTGGCGCGGACGGCCTGGTAGCGGCCGAGATCGCCGACCTTGATCGCCGGCACGAACTCGAAGAACCGCTTCTGGAAGTCGGCGAAGGCCTTCTGACGGTCCTCGAGCTTGAGGGCGGTGTTCAGCACGTTGTTGGCGCGCTGCAGCTCGGGATCGGCCATCCACTGGGCGCCCTTGCCGTCATAGTCGGTGGCGAAGAACGAGGTGACGTTGTAGGGGCCTTCGTAGGGTTCGATGCCGAAGCCGAGCGTCCACAGGCTCCAGCCTTCCGGCTTGGCGCGCAGGTTGAACGCGGTCGGCCAGTCGACGGTGTTGAGCTTGATGTTGAGGCCGGCCTTCTTCAGCTGCTCGGCGGCGACGACGCCGGTCTGCTGATGGTTGGCGATCGTCGAGTCGGTGAGGATGACGATCTCCTCGCCCTTGTAGCCGGCCTCTGCGAGCAGGCGCTTCGCCTTGGCCATGTCCTTCACGTTGTAGTCGGACTTGCCGATGTCGCCGGCGAAGTAGCTGGTGCCCGGATGCTGCCAGCCATGGGTCAGGCGGTAGAGGCCTTCACCCGCGATCGCCATGATCTCTTCGGCATCGATAATCGCCTGGATCGCCTGGCGCACCTTCTGGTCCTTCGTGGGCCCGAAGGAGGCGTTGACGATGATGGTCTGGAACGCCCAGGGCATCGCCTCGATGATCTTAATGTTCTTGTTGTCCTTGAGGCGCTTGGCCGAGGGCGGCGGCAGCGCGTCGACGGCGTGGATCTCGCCGGCCTCCAGCGCGGCCGAACGGGCGCCGCCCTCGGGGATATGGCGGAAGCGGACGGTGTCGAAATAGGCGGTCTTCTTGCCGCCGAAGCCGTCGCGCTTCTGGAAGTTCATGTTCTGGCTATAGCCGTCGAAGCGCTTCACCAGCACATGGCTGTCCGGGACGTACTCGACGAACTGGTAGGGGCCCGTGCCGATGTGGTCGATCTTGCCGCGCTCCTTGCCGGCTTCCGACTTCGGCATGATGCCGGCCGGGGCGCGCGGGCTGGAGAGCTGGTCGAGGAAGCCCGGGACGGGCTGCGCCAGCTCGACGGTGACGACGTATTTCGAGGTCGCCGTCATCTTGGTGATCGGCTTGATGATCTGGGCCGAGCCACCGACCTTGCCGTAGCGCTCGAGTGAGGCGATCACATCCTCGGAGGTCATCTCCTGGCCGTTGTGGAACTTCACGCCCTGGCGCAGCGTGAAGACGTAGGTCTTGCCGTCGGCCGAGATGTCGGCCTTGGCGGCGAGATCGGGAATCACGTTGGCATTCTCGTCGCGCGCGAACAGCGTCTCGATCCAGTGCAGCGAGATGTTGCGCGAGGCCTCGGCCGTGGAGGCCTGGGCATCGGTCAGCGGCGGCGCCGACGACGTGCCGACGATGGCATTCCCGCCCTTCTTCTGGGCAAGCGCCGGCGAGATGGCGACCGCCAGCGCGAGCGCGCTTACGGTCGACAGAAGTGTCACCCTGAACACGATGGAAACCTCCCAATGGACGAAATCGGATACGGAAGAAGGAAGCCTATGATGGCCGTTCGAGGCTTGGCAATCAAGATCGCTCCCATCGGAAACACGGCTTCGTGACGGCTGGAATCGATGCTATTGCGACAGGAAAAGGGGGGCGCATGACAGCGGAGATGCTGGACTTCATCGATCGGAACCGCGAGCGGGCCGAGCGTTTCCTGGCCGCGCTCGTGCGCATCCCCTCCGACAACCCGCCGGGCGATCTGGCGCAAGCCGCGGAGAAGGCGAAACGGCTTCTCGAGGGGTTCGGCCTCACGGTCGAGTCCCACCCCGTGCCGGCCGATCTGGCGGCGGCGAACGGCATGAAGAGCGCGACCAACCTGATCGTGCGGCGCAAGTTCGGGCCCGGACCGACAATCGCGCTGAATGCGCATGGCGACGTGGTGCCGCCGGGCGAGGGCTGGAGCCGCGATCCCTACGGCGCCGAGATCGTCGATGGCTGGATGTATGGGCGCGGGGCGGCGGTCTCGAAGTCGGACTTCGCCACCTATGCCTTCGCGCTGATGGCGCTGGAGACGGCGAAGCCCTCGCGCGGCACGGTCGAACTTCACCTGACTTACGACGAGGAGGTCGGCGGCGAGATCGGCCCCGGCCATCTGCTCAAGGCCGGCCTCTCGAAACCCGACATGGTGATCTGCGCCGGCTTCTCCTATGCCGTGGTCGCCGCCCATAACGGGTGCCTGCATCTGGAGGTCGGCTTGCGTGGCCGCTCGGCGCATGCGGCCTCGCCCTCGACCGGGGTCGATGCCCTCGAAGCGGCGAGCCAGGTGCTGTCGGCGCTCTATGCCTGGCGCAAGGGGCTGGCCTCCCGCGTGTCGAAGACGCCGGGCATCGGCGCGGCGCAGATGACGGTCGGGCTCATCAAGGGCGGCATCAACACCAATGTCGTGCCCGACGCGGTCACCCTCCGGCTCGATCGCCGCATGATCCCTGAAGAAGATCCGGTCGCGGTCGAGGCCGAGCTGCGCGATGTCATCACTAAGGCCGTCGCGGTTGCCGGCGCGACCGTCGAGATCAGGCGCGTGCTGCTGGCGCGTCCGCTCACATCGACCGATGCCAGCCGCAAGATGGCGGAGACGCTGTCGAAGCGCGCCTCGGAAGTCCTCGGCGAGGCGATCGCGGTCACCGGCGTGCCGCTCTACACCGATGCCCGCCACTATGCCGAGGCGGGCATACCGACCATCCTCTACGGTGCAGGCCCGCGCACGATCCTCGAAGCCAATGCCCATCGCGCCGACGAGCGGATCAAGCTCGATGATCTGAACGCCGCGACCAAGGTGATCGCGCTGACGCTGAAGGATCTTCTCGCTTAGGAAGCCTGCTGCCGGAGCACGTGCTTCTGCACCTTGCCGGCGGCGGTGCGCGGCAGATCGGCGACGACGAGGATGGTTTTCGGAACCTTGTATCCGGCGATGCGCTCGCGGCAGAAGGCGCGCAGCCGCTCCGGCTCCGGCCGCGCATCGGCCCTGGGCACGACGAAGGCGCGGCCGACCTCGCCCCAGCGCTCGTCGGCGACGCCGATCACGGCGGCCTCCAGCACCTCGGGATGGGCGAGCAGCGCATGCTCGACCTCGGCCGGATAGACGTTCTCGCCGCCCGAGATGAACATGTCCTTGATGCGGTCGAGGATGGTGACATAGCCCTCGGCATCGAGCCGGCCGACATCGCCGGTCCGGAGCCAGCCATCGGCGGTGAAGGCGGCGCGGGTGGCCTCGGCGTTGTTCCAGTAGCCGGGCGTCACATTGCTGCCCTTCACCAGCACTTCTCCTGACGCGCCGGTCGCGACGTCCTTGCCCTCAACATCGACGATGCGGATGCGCGAGAGGATCTGCGGCCTTCCGGAAGAGCCGATCCTGATCTCGACGCTCTCGGGATCCATCAGGCAGAGCGTCGGTCCTGTCTCGGTCATGCCGTAGCCCGCGCAGATACGCGCGCCGCGATTCAGAAATTTGCGCAGCAGCGGTTCCGGCAGCGGCGCACCGCCGCTTCCCCAGTGCCGCACGCGGTCGAGCCTCGTGGCGGTGAAGCGCGGATGCAGCGCGAGTGCCTGGTAGACGGAGGGCACGCCGAAGAAGCAGGTCGCCTCGCCCTCGTCGATCGCACCCATGACTTGGTCGGCATCGAACTTCGGAAAGATCGTCACCGTGCCGCCGGCAATCAGTGTCGGCAGCGTGTGCAGGTTGATGCCGGCGGTATGGAAGAGCGGCAGGAAGTTGAGCGTACGGTCGGCGGCCGTGAGGCCGATCGCCTGGGAGAGGTTCACGTAGTTGGCGAGCGACATGCCGAAGGTCTGGATCACCGCCTTCGGCCGTCCGGTCGTGCCGGAGGTGTAGAGCAGGTACCAGGTGCCGTCCGCCTGCCAGGCATCGTCCGAGCGAGCGGGCGCGGCCGCGCCGATCCGCTTTTCATACTCGGCGAGAGAAAGCGTAGGGAGGTCGAGCTGCGCTGCCATCTCGCCATGCGCGGCGTCATGAACGAGCAGGCGAGGGGAGCAGTCGGAGAGGATCGTTTGAAGCTCGCCCGCCGCAAGCCGCCAGTTGAGCGGCACGGCGATGGCGCCGATGCGGGCGGCGGCGAAGAGAAGCTCGAAGAAGGCGATCTCGTTCAGCATCAGGAAGGCGATGCGGTCGCCGCGGCCGATGCCGAGATCGCGCAGTATCCGTGCCGCCCGCGCCGCGCGGTCGTCCAAGGTGCAATAGGTGACCTCGCGGCCGCTCTTCGCCTCGATGAAGGCGAGGCGGTCGGGGGAAAGCTCGGCGCGTCGGCGGGCGAAGTCGAACATCTCCCCCAACGCTACACAAGATCAGGGCTGGATGCCTCGTCCGATCAGGTCGACGGCCGGGCCGATCACGTCGTCGAGAGGGGTGGCGACGTCCCAGATTCCGTAGCGCTGGCCCAGGAGGACCGCCATGCCCATCAGCGCCCAGGCGCGGACCTCGGCACTGCCCTTGCGGATCTCGCCGCGGGCCTCGGCCGCTTCCAGCGCGGCGCGGTAGGTGGCGGCGAAGTCCATGTAGTGGCGGCGGTAGATCGTCTCGTCGACGAACTGCGATTCCTCGACGATGCGGTAGAGACCCGGATTGCCGCGCACGAACTCGATGAAGGCGCGGAGGCCTTCGCGCTCGGCATCCAGGCGGCTCCTGGTGCCGGCGATGGCTGCGGACAGGTGCTGGCGGAGATCGCGGCCCATCTGCAGGACCATCTCGCGCAGCACCTCCTCCTTGCTCTGGAAATAGATGTAGAAGGTGCCCTGGCCGACCCCGGCCGCGGCGGTGATGTCGCTGATCGAGGTGACGCTGAAGCCGCGCTTGCCGATCTCCGCCGCCGCGGCCGACAGGATTTTCTGGCGGGTACGTTCGCCGCGATCGGTCTTGGGCTTGGGTGAGGCGCGTGCTGTCATCGGCTTCAATATGACGAGGTCGTCATATAACTGCGCCGGGCGGCGTGCTATGTCAATATTCACGGCACTATTGACGCGATGCAGCGTCGCGCCCTATGTTCAGGTCAAACATGAATTGATCGTCATATGAATGACGGTCCAGCCAGGGAGGAAAGCATGAGCGGAGTATCCAGGTTCCTGCGTGTAGTCATGGGCGGAGCGGCGGCGCTGGCGCTGTCCTTCGGCGCCGCCTCGGCGCAGGATCTCAAGATCGCGCTGATCGCCGGCAAGACCGGCCCGCTGGAAGCCTATGCCAAGCAGACCGAGGCCGGCTTCATGATGGGCCTCGAGTTCCTGACCAAGGGCTCGATGACGCTGAACGGGCGCAAGATCCAGGTCATCGTCAAGGACGACCAGCTGAAGCCCGACCTCGCCAAGTCTCTGCTCGAGCAGGCCTATGGCGACGACAAGGTCGATCTCGCGGTCGGCACCACCTCCTCCGCCGCGGCGCTCGCCGCGCTGGCGGTCGCCGAGGAATACAAGAAGGTGCTGATCGTCGAGCCGGCGGTCGCCGATTCGATCACCGGCGACAAGTGGAACCGCTACATCTTCCGCACCGGCCGCAACTCGAGCCAGGACGGCGTCGCCGCCGCGGTCGCGCTCTCCAAGGAGCCGATGCAGATCGCGACGCTGGCGCAGGACTACGCCTTCGGCCGCGACGGCGTGAAGGCGATGAAGGAGGCCCTGGAGGCGGTGAAGAGCCCGTCCAAGGTCGTCTTCGAGGAATACGCGCCGCAGAACACCACCGACTTCACCGCCTCGGCGCAGCGCCTGTTCGACGCGCTCAAGGACAAGCCGGGCCGCAAGGTCATCGTGATCATCTGGGCCGGTCCCCATCCGCTGACCAAGATCGCGGACCTGAAGCCCGAACGCTTCAACATCGAGATCGCGCCCGGCGGCAACATCCTGCCGGCGATGGCGCCCTACAAGGCCTATCCGGGCATGGAAGGCGCCATCTATTACTACTGGGGCTTCCCCAAGAACCCGATGAACGACTGGCTGGTCGCCGAGCACCAGAAGCGCTTCAACGCGCCGCCGGACTTCTTCACCGCCGGCGGCATGGCCGCGGCCTCGGCCGCGCTCGCCGCGATCGCCAAGGCGGGCGGCACCGATACCGAGAAGCTCATCGCCGCGATGGAAGGGCTCGAATTCGACACGCCCAAGGGCAAGATGACCTTCCGCAAGGAAGACCATCAGGCGATGCAGTCGATGTATCACTTCCGGGTCAAGAAGGACGGCAAGGACCAGTACGACCTGCTGGAGCTCGTCAACGAGATCCCGGCCTCGGCCATCCCGGTGCCGATCCGCAACAAGCGCTAGACTTAAGAAGAAGAGCAGGGGCGGCGCGAGCCGCCCCGCCGCTTTCGGGGGAGGACGATGGACGCGCCGGCGCTGGAGACGCGCGATCTGACGATCCGCTTCGGCGGTCATGTCGCGGTCGACCGCGTGAGCTGCAGCTTCCGCGCCGGCACGCTGACCGCGATCGTCGGCCCCAACGGCGCCGGCAAGACCACCTACTTCAACCTGATCTCGGGCCAGCTCAAGGCGAGCGCCGGAACGGTGCTGCTGAAAGGCGAGGATGTGACCGCGCTTCCGGTCTCGGCGCGAACGCATCGCGGCATGGGACGCGCCTTCCAGCTCACCAATCTCTTTCCCAATCTCACCGTTGCCGAGAATGTGCGCCTCGCGGTGCAGAGCCGCGCCGGCGTCGGCCTCGATCTCATGAGATTGTGGAGCGACCGCACGGCGCTGATCGAGAAAGCCGAGGCGATGCTGGGTCGTGTAAGGCTTGCCGATCGCCGGCAGGCGACGGTCGCCTCGCTCTCGCATGGCGACCAGCGCAAGCTAGAGGTCGCTCTGATGCTGGCGCTGGAGCCCGACATCTTCATGTTCGACGAGCCGACCGCCGGCATGAGCGTGGATGAGGTGCCGACGATCCTGGAGCTGATCCAGGAGATCAAATCGCGCGCCCAGGCGACCATCCTGCTGGTCGAGCACAAGATGGACGTGGTGCGCTCGCTCGCCGACCGCATCATCGTCTTGCATAACGGCCAGCTCGTCGCCGACGGCCCGCCCGCCGAGGTCATCGCCTCGCCGGTGGTGCAGGAAGCCTATCTCGGCGTGGCGGCCGCATGACCACCCCGCTGCTCTCCCTTTCCGGGGTCCACACCCATGTCGGGCGCTATCACATCCTGCATGGCGTCGACCTTGTCGTGCCGGTAGGCGGCGTCACCATGCTGCTGGGGCGCAACGGGGCAGGGAAGACCTCGACCCTGCGCACGATCATGGGGCTCTGGCGCGCCTCGGCCGGGAGCGTGACCTTGGCCGGCGAGGACGTGACTCAGGCGGCCACGCCCGCGATCGCGCGCTCCGGCCTCGCTTACGTACCCGAGAACATGGGCATCTTCGCCGACCTCACCGTGCGCGAGAACCTCGTTCTCGCGGCGCGCTCCGGCGAGATCGATGCCGATCGCCTGAAATGGGTCTTCGGCCTGTTCCCGGCGCTGGAGAAATTCTTCTCGCTCGCCGCCGGCGCGCTCTCGGGCGGGCAGAAGCAGATGCTGGCGATCGCGCGCGCGATCATCGAGCCGCGCAGGCTCTACCTCGTCGACGAGCCGACCAAGGGCCTGGCGCCGGCGATCGTCGCCAACATGATCGCGGCCTTCCGCGAGCTGAAGGCGTCGGGCGCGACCATCCTCCTGGTCGAGCAGAATTTTGCCGCTGCCAGGGCACTCGGCGACACGGTCGCGGTCATGGATGACGGCCGCATCGTCCATGCCGGGGCGATGGCGGAGCTGGCCGACGACGCCGAGCTGCAGCACCGCCTGCTCGGCCTCAGCCTGGCCAAACACCAGTGATGTGCCACCAGTGATCGACTTCAAGCAGATCGACTGGGTGCCGCCGGGCCTGATCGTCGGCATGGCGCTGATCGCGCTCCCTCTCGTTGGCGATCCGGCGGCGTGGCTGACGCTGACCGTCGCCGCGCTCGCCATGGGCATGATGATCTTCGTGATGTCCTCGGGCCTGACGCTGGTCTTCGGCCTGATGGATGTCATCAATTTCGGCCATGGTGTCTTCATCTCGATCGGCGCCTATGTCGCGCTGCTCGTCTTCGTGCCCTTGGCCGCGTGGGGCGCGGCGGACTCGCTGACGCTCAACCTGGCGCTGGTCGGCCTCGCCATCCTCGTCTCGATGACCGCGACCGGCGCGCTGGGATACGCCTTCGAGCAGGTGGTGATCCGGCCGGTCTATGGCCAGCACTTGAAGCAGATCCTGATCACCACCGGCGGCCTCATCGTCGTCGAGCAGCTGATCCATGCGCTCTGGGGCGCCAACCCGATCCCGCTCCGCCTGCCGGAGACCTTGCGTGGCTCCTTCCTGATCGGCGATGCCGCGGTCGAGCGTTTCCGCGTCTTCGCCATCGTGCTCGGGCTCGCGGTCTTCGCCGCGATGTATATCGGCCTCAACCGCACGCGCATCGGCCTCCTGATCCGCGCCGGCGTCGAGAACCGCGAGATGGTCGAGGCGCTCGGCTACGACATCAGGAAGATCTTCATCGGCGTCTTCGTCGCCGGCTCGGCGCTGGCCGGCCTCGGCGGCGTGCTCTGGGCGCTCTACCGCCAGATCCTGGTCGCTTCGATGGGCATGGAGATGATGGTGCTGATCTTCATCGCCATCATCATCGGCGGGCTGGGCTCGGTCGGCGGCTGCTTCGCCGGCTCGATCCTGCTGGCGCTGCTTGCCAACTACACCGGCTTCCTGGTGCCGAAGCTGGCGCTGGTCTCCAACATCCTGCTGATGCTGGCGATCCTGGTATGGCGGCCGCAGGGCCTCTACCCGGTGGCGAGGCGCTGATGATCGCGCGCCTTCTCTCCGGCGACCTGCCGCGCTCCCATGCGCTGACGGTCGTTCTCGTGATCGTCCTGGTTTCGCTCGCCGGCGCGCCCTTCCTGTTCCCGGGCAGCCAGTCGCTCAACGTCGCCGCCAAGATCTGCGTCTTCATCGTTCTGGCGGCGAGCTACGATTTGCTGCTGGGCTACACCGGCATCGTCTCCTTCGCGCATACGATGTTCTATGGCATCGGCGGCTACGGCATCGCCATCGCCATGCACGGGATAGGCGCCAATTGGGGCGCGATGGGCGTCGGCATCGCGCTGGCGCTTCTCGTCTCCCTGATACTCGCCGTGGTGATCGGCCTCTTCTCGCTTCGCGTGCGCGCGATCTTCTTCGCCATGATCACGCTCGCCGTCGCTTCCGCCTTCGCCGTGCTCGCCTCCCAGCTCCGCGACATCACCGGCGGCGAGGATGGGCGCAGCTACTCGGTGCCGGCGATGTTCCGCCCGTCCTTCCGGCTCTTCGAGCAGCCGGTGCTCGGCGTCTCGATCACCGGGCGGATTCTTACCTATTACATCGTCTTCACCTCCTCGCTGCTCCTGTTCCTGGCGGCGCTCCGCATCGTCAACTCGCCCTTCGGCCGCGTGCTGCAGGCGATCCGCGAGAACGAGTTCCGCGCCGAGGCGCTGGGCTATCGCGTCGTCGTCTACCGCACGGTCGCGAGTGTGCTCTCGGCGGGCATGGCGACGCTTGCCGGCGTGCTGATGGCGCTCTGGCTCCGCTACACCGGTCCCGACACCACGCTCAGCTTCGCCATCATGATCGACATCCTGCTGATGGTCGTGATCGGCGGTATGGGCACGCTCTATGGCGCCGTGCTCGGCGCCACGATCTTCATCCTCGCGCAGAATTACCTGCAAGTCGTGATGGGCAAGCTCTCGGCGGCAACATCCGGGATTCCGTTGCTGCCGCAGTTGCTCCACCCGGATCGCTGGCTGCTCTGGCTCGGCATCCTCTTCGTGCTCTCGGTCTATTTTTTCCCGACCGGCATCGTCGGCAGGCTGAGGAGTGGGAGGCTAAAGGCCTAACTCCGCTGGCCGGTCTTGAAACGAGGCGCAGAGCGGCTACGGTGTCGCGGGGGGCCATAAAATGGGTAACCTGACCGTACTAGCCGTCGCTTCGGTACTTTTGTTGATTGGCTCATCTAAGGCAGCTGAGCCGTTTGGGGATTGGCGTGTCGAGGCGAATAGGGATCGGTATTCCGACAAGGAGACGGTGTTCGCTGCGACTTATGCGACGAAGACCAACGCTAGTCAGAAGCCTGTTTTTGCGTTCGCCTGTGGTGATGCGCTAGGTCCTCCTGGCTCGATCGGCATCACATTCGTCTGGCAGAACAATGGTCCTATCCAAGAGTCCCGCGTTACCGTTTCCTCCACCGGTGTTAGCGAAGTTTTCGACGTAGGAGTTCTTGGCGCCCGTCGCGAGGGCGTCGGCGTGAGACCTGACGACTATGCTCGGCTTCTCTCATTCATTCGTGATCGCGAAACCTTTGACATATCGGCTCGTATGACATGGGGCGGGTTAACGGCGACGTTCTCGACGCGCGGAATGAAGGCTGCGTTCGAAAGATTGCAAGACGCTTGTGGCGGTCCGAAGGTCGATGAGGTACCGGCGCAAGTAGTATGTCCAGCTGGTACTCAGTTGGTTCTTGGCTCCAATCCGCCCATATGCAGACGCCAGTAGAGACTGTCGTGAGTGGCAGATGATTTTCCAGGCTGTGATCTTCACGCTGGCTGCCATGACCGCTCCGGTCTTCGCCGAGGAGTGGAAGAAGATCGAGCCGGCGGAATCCGCGCTGGTCGTGGCGCTTCCCGGCCTCAAGGACGCAAAGCCGACCTATTTCGACCGCGCCGAGGGAAAGCCGGCAGCGGGCTCCGAGCCGGCGGTGCCGACCACGGACAAGGCGGGCTATGCCGCGGCCGGAACGCTCGGCGTCTTCTGGTACGAGTTCGTCAACGGCCAGGCCGCATGGCGCGATGCGGGCCTGCGCGCCGTCGTCGAGGACCTCGACTGGATCGCCGACAAGAACCTCGTCTTCGCCCGCACCGAGCAGGCCTATTTCCGCGGCAATGCCGAGGGCAAGCTTCGCCTCTTCACGTATCGGCCGCAGAACGCCGACCGTCCCTGCGTGGTCGGGCAATATGCGCGCTCCGGCTCGCAGATATCCGAACGGGTGACCGCGATCATCTGCAAGCCCGCCGGCACGCAGATGGACATGGCCGAGGCCAGAAGGCTGATCGACGGCGTGGGAACCAAATCCCTGCCGCCAGCGATGTAGGCTCGACGAGGTCGGGCGAAAGGGTCGTCGGTTGAGCAAGGCGCGATGGATCGTGGCGGTTTTGGCGCTCGGAGCCGCGGCAGGCGTCGCGCTCTGGGTGGCATGGCCGCGCCTCGCGCCGAAGCCCGACCAGCAAGCCGGGTCGGCGGTCCCCTCGGTGACGGTGACGCTTTCTCAGCACCAGCCTGCGCCTGCACCGCCGCCAGCACCGGCACCACCTCCGCCCGTCGCCGCGCCCGATCCGCCGCCGGCACCGCCGCCGTCGGTCGCCGCCGTCCCTCCGGCGCCGATCGCGCCGCCGCCATCGCCACCACCGCCGCTGGTCGTGGACCGGAAAGTGATCATCCGCGTGCAGTACCTGCTCGAGCAGGTGGGCTACGGCTCGGGCAACCCCGACGGCGTCATGGGCCGGCGGACGAAGCAGTCGATCGTGTCATTCCGTCGCGGCGCAGGCCTGCCGCCGGGGGAGGAGATCGACGACCGCCTGATCGACGCGCTCGAACAGATGAACCAGCAGCAGGCAGCGCTCCGCCGCACCGAAGGCGTGCCCGCTGCGGCGCCGCGCGTGCCGGTCGAGCGCGTGCCGCTGTCGAACTAGGCCGTTACTTCCCGAACCACGCCTTCTGCCGCGGATGCTGCAGCGTGTCCGGGTTGATCAGCTTCGGCGGCGTCTCCTTGCGCGCATAGGCGGTGGCCGATTTGAACGAGCCTTCGGCGAGCAGTCGGTTGCACTCGTCGGTGTGGCAGAGCGAGTGCGGGGAGACGAAGACGTTCTCGAGCTTCAGGATCGGGTTGTCCGGCGAGGTCGGCTCCTGCTCGAAGACGTCGATGCCGGCACCGGCGATCTTGTTGCTGGCGAGCGCGTTGTACATCGCCTTCTCGTCGACGATCGGCCCGCGCGCCGCCGAGATGAAGTAGGCGGTCGGCTTCATCAGGCTGAAGGCCCTCTCGCCGACCAGCTTCCGCGTCGAGTCGTTCAGGAGGACGTTGACGCACACGAAGTCGCCCTCGCGGAACAGCGTGTCGTAGTCGACGAGCGTCACGCCCAGTGCCTTGGCATCCTCGGCATTGGCGTAGGGATCATGCGCGATGAACTTCATGTCGAGCGGCTTGGCGATCCGGAACAGCTCTTTGGCGATGTTGCCGAAGCCGATCGAGCCCAGCGTGCGGCCGGTGAGGCCGACGCCGTAATACTGGCGCTGGTCGGTCCACTTGCCGGCACGCGTGATGCGGTCCTTGTGGTTCAGCTTGTGCGCGAGCGCGAGCAGGAAGGTGAGCTGCGTCGTCGCCATCGGGCGGCGCACGGCGTCGGGGTTGTTGGTCAGCAGCACGCCCGCGGCCGAGAGCGCCTTCACGTCGCGCGTGTCGTAGCCGGCGCCGAACCCGGCGACCAGCTTGAGGCGGATGTCGGAGCGGCCGAGCGCGTCGGCGCCGATGCCGGCGGCGACCGGGCAGATGATGTCGTACTTGGCCGCGTCGTCCGCGGTCAGCATCTTCCTGCCCTCGTCAAGATACTCCCAGGAGACGTTCCTCGCGCTCTTCAGGATGTCGAGCGCGACCGGATCGAAGAAGGTTTTCTCGGTGCCGGCGAGCAAGGCATCGCGGGTCACGCCGACGCGAATGGTGTCAGTGGCCATAAGAAGACTCTCCCTGGAGGATGCGGGAGCCTAGGGGCGGGGGCGGATCGGCGGCAAGCGGGCTTCCGGGTTCGCGAAACAGGCGGCCGGCTTGACACTCCAGGCCCGGCCGAGTGACCTGCGGCGCCTTTGACCGGAGTCCTCAATGCGCATCGCCAGGGTCGACGCCATCCGCATCCGCGAGCCCGAATGGTCGCCGCCGATCTGGTGGAGCACGACGCCGACCGACATCCTTTTCGATCTCGGCCGCGAGATGCGCGAGATGGCCGTCGGCCTCTACAACGCGCCGATCGAGATGCGGAAAGACAAGGTCACGGTCGTCATCGTCAAGGTGACGACCGACGAGGGCATCGAGGGGCTCGGCGGCATCGCGCTCGGATCGGAAGCGATGGCGCAGATGGTCGAGAACATCTTAGGCCCGCTGGTGATCGGCTCATCGCCCTTCGATGTCGAGCTGCTGTGGGAGAAGATGTACCGCTCGACCATCAATATCGGCCGCAAGGGGCTGGTGCTGGAGGCGATCAGCGGCATCGACATCGCGCTCTGGGACATCATGGGCAAGGCGACGAAGCAGCCGGTCTTCAACCTGCTCGGCGGCCGCACGCGCTCGAGGCTCCGCGCCTATGCGAGCTCGCTCTACGCGATGAAGAATCTCGACCGCCTGGCCGAGATCGCCGCCGGCTACGCCAAGGCCGGCTACACGGCGATGAAGATGCGCTTCGGCTACGGGCCCGGTGACGGGCGGCCGGGCATGCGCAAGAACCGGGACCTGGTGAAGGTGGTGCGCGAGGCGATCGGCCCCGACATCGACCTGATGGCGGATGCCTATATGGGCTGGACCGCGCAATACGCGATCGAGATGCTGCGCATGCTTGAGCCGTTCCAGCTCACCTGGGTCGAGGAGCCGGTGATCCCCGACGACATCGAGGGGTACGCGCGGATCAAGCGGGAAGGGGGCATCGCGATCGCTGGCGGCGAGCACGAATTCACGCGCTGGGGCTTCCGCGAGCTGATCGAGCGCCGCGCCGTCGACTGGGTCCAGCTCGACGTCAACCGGGTCGGCGGCATCACCGAGGCGAGGAAGGTCGTGGCGCTGGCCCAGGCCTTCAACCTGCCGGTCGTCCCGCACGCGCACAACTACCACAACCTTCACCTGGTCATGGCGAGCGCCAACATGCCGCTTGCCGAGTTCTTCCCGCATCCGGAGCGCGACGGCGACACTTTCTTCTCCGAGCTCTTCGTCGGCGAGCCTGTGGTCGAGGCGGGCGAGATCGCGCTTTCCGGCCGGCCCGGTTTCGACGTGACGCTGAACGAGGAGGTGGTCGGCCGCTACCGCATCGCCTGATTTCGCCGACCCGGCCGCGCAATTGACAGGTCAGCGTCGGGCGCTCGACAGTGGGCGCTCGGTTGACCGCGCCTCGCGGCCGACGGATTTCAGGAGAAACGGATGAAAGTAGTTAATCGTAAGCGGCTGGCGTTCCTCGCTGCCCCGCTCGCGGCGCTTGCCATGACCGCCGCCCCGGCCGAGGCGCAGAAGACCGTCTATGTGGTCCCGCATGCGGACCTTCGCATCCTCGATCCGCTGCAGGCCGCGGCGACGATCACGACGATGCATGCGTCCAATATCTACGACCAGATCTTCGCCTGGGACGTGAACCTGCAGTCGAAGCCGCAGATGCTTCAGGACCACAAGGTTTCTGACGACAAGCTCACCTATACGATGACGCTGCGTCCAGGCCTCAAGTTTCATGACGGCTCGGCGGTTACCACCAAGGACGTGGTCGCCTCGGTGAAGCGCTGGATGATCCGCGACGGAATCGGTCGGCGCCTCGCCGGCGTGCTTGCCTCGCTCGAGGCGGTCGACGACAAGACCTTCGTCTTCAAGCTGAAGCAGCCCTATTCGTGGGTCGAGTATTCGCTCGGAAACCACGCCGGCAACTACCCGGCGATCATGCGCGAGAAGGAAGCGCTGATCGATCCGATGACCGCGGTCGGCGCCGACGCGCAGATCGGCTCCGGTCCCTACAGGTTCGTGCGCGAGGAGTGGAAGCCCGGCGACGAGGTCGTCTATGCCAAGTTCGCCGACTACGTGCCGCGCGCGGAGCCGCCGGATGGCATGGCTGGCGGCCGCCAGGCGAAGGTCGACAAGCTGATCTTCAAGGTTATTCCCGATCCGCAAACGGCAGCCTCGGCGCTGCTCAAGGGCGAAGTCGACTTCATCGACGGCCCGGCTTCCGATGTGCTGCCGCAGCTCGAGCGCTCGAATCAGATCACGGTGTCGAAGCTGGCTCCGGTCGGCGGCTTCGGCGCCATCCGCGCCAACGCGTTGCACCCGCCCTTCGACAATCCGAAGGCGCGTCAGGCGCTCGCCCTCCTGGTGCCGCAGGAGGACTACATGCGGACGGCCTTCGGCAACAAGAACTGGAACGAGTGCTTCTCGTTCTTCGTCTGCGGCTCGGTCTACGGCACCACCGTCGGCTCAGAGCCCTTCCGCAAGCCCGATCCGGCGCGCGCGAAGAAGTTGTTCGAGGAAGCAGGCTACAAGGGCGAGCGCATCGTCATCACCTCGACCCGCGAGATCGCTCAGATCGGCGCGCAGGCCGAGGTGCTGGCCGCCGGCTTGAATGCGATCGGCGTCAAGGCCGAGGTCGAATGGGCCGACTGGGGCACAACCTTGACCCGCTTCCTAACCAACAAGGCTCCGCGCGGGCAGACCGGCCATTGGAATATCTTCACCACGACCAACTCCTGGTCGACCTGGCACAACCCGCTCACCAACATCGGCGTCGTGCTGAACCCCGAGGGCAGCTGGGCTGGTTGGCCCACCGATCCTGAAGGCGAGAAGCTCCGCGTCGAGTTCATCGAGGCGACCGACCAGGCGAAGCGCATGGAGGTCCTGGAGAAGCTGCACCGGCGGCTGTGGGAGGTCATGCCCTACATCGTCACCGGTCAGTTCGACCAGCAGTACGCCTGGCGCAACAATATCAAGGGCGTGCTGCCGACCTCCAAGCTGGTGCTCTGGAACATCAGCAAGGAGTAGTCGTCGCTCAGGCCAGGGCCGGCGGTGCGCGTCCGCGTGCCGCCGGCCTTTTCTTTTGCGGAAATCGCGGTTTCGGCCGGGCTGGAGCGCAATTGACAGGAGCGTGGGTCGGTCGGACAGTTGCCCATCAGGATCGATTTCCGATCCGAGAGGTCCGGGACGCGAGGGGAAGTGTGTCCGGGACCGCAGGCCAACTGGGAGACGAAAGCACATGAAATTCCTGAACGGGCGCCTGGCCGCCCTGGCGGCGATGTCCGTGGCCATCGGCCTCGGCATGGCTGCGGCGCCGGCATCGGCGCAGAAGACGCTGACCATCATCCCGCATGCCGATCTTCGCGTGCTCGACCCGCTGCAGGCGGCGGCGACGATCACCACCATGCATGCGACCAACATCTTCGACCAGCTCTTCGCCTGGGACGTCGATCTGCAGCCGAAGCCTCAGATGGTCGGCAATCATTCCGTCTCGGCCGACAAGCTGACCTATACGATGACGCTGCGTCCCGGCCTCAAGTGGCATGACGGCACCGCGGTCACCACCAAGGACATCATCGCCTCGATCAACCGCTGGATGAAGCGCGATCCGATCGGCCGCAAGATGGGCGAGAGCGTCGCCGGCATCACCGCGACCGACGCCAACACCTTCGTCATCAAGATGAAGGCACCTTATGCCTGGGTCGAGTACTCGCTGGGCAATCATGCCGGCAATTTCCCGGCGATGATGCGCGAGAAGGAGGCGATGGTCGACCCGTTCACCGCTGTACCGAACGACCAGCAGATCGGATCCGGGCCGTTCAAGTTCGTGGCATCCGAGTGGAAGCCGGGCTCGGAAGTCGTGTACGTCAAGAACACCGACTACGTGCCGCGCTCCGAGCCGCCCGACGCGATGGCCGGCGGCAAGGAGGCGAAGGTCGACCGCCTCGTCTTCAAGGTCATTCCCGACGCCAACACCGCCGCCAATGCCCTGCTCAAGGGTGAGGTCGACATGATCGACATGCCGGCCGGCGACATCCTGCCGCTGCTCGAGAGGGACAAGGACATCGTCGTCGCCAAGGTGCATCCGGTCGGCGGCTTCGGTTTCTTCCGTCCGAATGCCCTGCATCCGCCCTTCAACAACATCAAGGCGCGCCAGGCCCTGGCGCTGATCGCCTCGCAGGAGGACTTCCTTGCCGCCGGCTTCGGCGACAAGAAGTGGTGGAACGAGTGCTACAGCTACTTCGTCTGCAAGTCCGCCTATGGCACCGAGGTGGGCTCGGAGCCCTACCGCAAGGTCAATCGCGAGAAGGCGAAGCAGCTCCTGGCCGAGGCCGGCTACAAAGGCGAGAAGATCTACGTCATCGGCACCAAGGAGATCGCGCATATCGGTGCCATCACCGAGGTGCTGGTCGACGGCCTGCGCAAGACCGGCGTCAATGTCGAGCTCGAGATGATGGATTGGGGCACGATGGTGACCCGCTTCGGCGGCAACAAGAACAAGCCCGGCGAGCAGGGCGGCTGGCACCTTTGGTCGGCCTCGGGCTCGTGGTCGACCTGGCACAATCCGCTGACCAACCTCGGCGTCAACATGGCCAAGGAAGGCACCTGGGCCGGCTGGGCGGCCGATGAGGAAGCAGAGAAGCTTCGCAACGACTTTATCGCCGCGCAGACCAAGGAGGAGCGCATGGCTGTGCTCGACAAGCTGCACCGGCGGCTCTGGGAGGTCGTGCCTTATGTCATGACCGGCCAGTACGACCAGCCCTATGCTTGGCGGAAGAACGTCTCCGGCGTGCTCCCGACCTCCAAGCTGGTGCTGTTCAACATCGCCAAGAACTGACCTCTTCGCCTAGGGCCTGTTAACACTATGTGTTAGACTGCTCGCATGGAAATCAGACCCGAGCAGTTCAGTTTGATTGAGCCCTCGTTGCCTGTGCAACGCGGCAACGTTCGGCTTGAGAATTTGCAGGTTATCAACGCGATCCTGTATGTGGCGGAGCATG
>Ga0194132_10001487_pt1 | contig 47209 bp, 42 predicted proteins | sample TA2KigOf80mmetaG_FD_148612 | JGI IMG/M metagenome (GOLD analysis project Ga0194132, IMG submission 148612) | Freshwater microbial communities from Lake Tanganyika, Tanzania - TA2015054 Kigoma Offshore 80m | ecosystem: Environmental > Aquatic > Freshwater > Lake | place: Tanzania: Lake...
CCACTTTGCGCGGTTACGCCCGTGACATGATCCAGCACGGACTGCGCGATGTTCAAATTGAATATAGACTGATGGTATTCCTGCCGCATTCGGGAGTACGCCGTAAAGGCATTGAGCAGATCTGAACTGTCGCCTGTGATGTCGAAACCAATGGCGGCCGATGTAAGCCATGATTTGGCCGACCGCATCGCGCGGTCGCTGTTGCGCACGTTCCCGTCGGCCTCCACCACATCCCGGTACGCCTGCTCCACTTCCAGCGCTATGGCGTTCATAGCCTGATTTTCCTTGCTCATGAGATCTTCCAACTCGGCCTTTTGCGCCTGATATTTCGCATGGGTCAATCCGAAACTGAACTGTTGCCGCAATGTAATGACGCCTCCAGCACGAAAGAAATTGAACTCGTCACGCAAAAACGGATTCTTGAATTGAGGCCGGTTGGGCGCAACACCCCACTGGAGCGATCCGATAAAGGCGATCTGGGGATAAAAATCGCTTCGTGTTACTTTGAGCAGCGAACGCCGCGCCTGCAACCCCGCCCGTAGTTGTCTGACATCGGGGCGTGTCGCCTTGGCTCGGTTTACATACGCCTGCAGATTTTCCAGTTCGACCGACACCGGCTCTGCCTCTTCCGGGACCGCAATGTCAACATCGGTAGCCGGATCGAGTTTCATGACGTTTTTCAACGCCGATTTGCCCATTTCGATGGACTTCTCGGCGCGGGCAAGATTTTTGAGCACCTCGTACTCGAAAACGTCGATCTTGAGCACGTCGGACGAAGAAACATTGTCGGAGCCTTCCTCAAGCAGAAGGTCTACCCGGTCACGCGCTTTTCCGACTTTGTCGCGGCCTTCGAGTACCACTTCGCGCAACGACCGAGCCAGCATGAGCGCATAAAAAAGCCGTTTGGTCTGTAAAACGACATCCGCCCGTTTTTTGTCCACCCCCGCCTGTCCTGCGGCGACACCGTTTCTCGCCGCCTCTTTTGCGCCACCCAACTTGCCAAACGTATATACTGGCTGTACAAGATCGATCTGCGTTCTCGAAAAAACGCTCATGTCCGACAGATCGTTGCGAATCGACGCCAGACTGTCCGGGTTTCCCTTTACTCCGGGCGAAGGACCAAAACCATTGGTCCAAGTAAACTGGGGCAGTATGCTCGCAAACTTTGCCTCACTGAGCCGCGCTTCCAGTTGTCTGACCGCCAGTGCCGCCTGTTCCATGTCCGGGCTGACCATGAGCGCCCGGTCAATACACTGCTCAAGACTCATGCGGACCGGCTGCTCCTGCGCCGGCGTTTCCCCGGCGGTCAACAGCGCAAACACCGTCAACAAAAGAATGCGCACCCTGACTCCCTCCCCCTGCTTTTCCGTTCCGTACGACTCCTATAAATATCGTACTTCCGTCTACCATTATACGTGTCGTCTGGATGAAAGATGCATTTATTTCCTTAGGGAAAGCGAATCAGGAAGAATTACGGCGGTATATATCGGCCCCGTTGACGGTCGCTTCCTTGCGGTAGCCTTCGAGATGTTTTACTAGACGTGGATAACGCGACATCGGTTGATCTTCCCAATTGCTGGAAATGGGGGCCACATCGACGATAAGTTCCGGCGGATGTTTTTCGAAATCCTCGTCCAGCATCTCCCAACTTCCCGGAACCACCCATTTCGATTCGTCGATGTCTTTGTGCGGCCTGCTGGCAAACATTCCCACCAGATATCCGCAAGTGGTAAGACGCACTGCCATTCGACGATTGGAAAAGCTATACAGATGCGGCGATGCGCCCCATACGAAAATACGATCCGACGGTCTTGTTTGCATCGCAATATAATCGGTGATGGGCGTAAACGACAGGGTCTGTTTCCGGATGATATAGGCATATACGGTAAATCCGATGGCGGGAATCAGGGTCGCGGCGACAAAAAAGCGATGTATCCGCCGACGCCGCTCCGCCGTTTCTCCGGCAAGTCGGCCCATAAACGCCGTAAACGCGCGCCCGGCCAAAAGCGCCAACGGCGGCATCAACATCAAATGGTAGTGTCCCGGAAACCGCCATCCGGTAAACAGAGTAACATACGAGACCGCAAACCAGCCGAAAATCAGCCATTCCTGAGCCGCCGACGCCGACCGGTCCCGGATCAGCGTCCGAGCGCTTGCGATAAATTGTCGAACACCGAAATACCAGATCAAACCCGCCGCCAGAATGACGGTCCCATGCACCAAAAACAACCGACGGACGACATAGGCGACGGTCGTGTCCACGTTGACAAATCGCATGGCGATCGTCCATGTCCAATATACCATCTCCTCCCAGTTGCCGTTTATCTTGTGATAACCGATGACCGCTGCCGCGACGACGGAAAAGCCGGTCAACACCGTAAGCCCCTGGATAACCGTCGCTCGGAAAGACAAGGTGCGCGCGATCAAAAAGGCATAGGCAAAGTATCCGGCAAACACCCCCATCTGCGTGAGGCACGGCGTTCGGTGAAACCCTGCCAATGCGCAAGACATTCCGCTCAACAGCAGATATGTCCACTTTCCGCTCCGCACGCCAAGAAAAAAACAAAGTACGCTCAGGGTCAGCGGAACCAGTGCGAAAAATTCTACGTTGGCAGCAAGCGTATCACGCGGTAAATACGTGTGCGAGAAGACGATATACCCCACCGCTGCCCATCCGCCCGTCTGCGTCCCGGTGGTCAGACATCCGATTTTGCGCACCATCAGCGCGGTCGCCAAAATATACCCGATGGCCACGACATGTACGGCCCACAGATTGTTCTGGCCAAACAGCAGAAAAACCGCGTAATACGTATAGTAGATAAACGGAGGCCGCATATCGACCGCCGTTACGTATATATCGCCACCGTACAGCATTTCCGAGGCGATAGCCCCGGAATACCCTTCATCGACCAAATACATCGAATCGAACAACGTGGGTGACCGCAAAATCAACACCAGCGCGAACAACGTGACATAGACACCGGGCGATTCGATCGCCCGCCGCATCCATTCGCCGCCGTACGCAAAGATAGTTTCCTTCTGTATGTCGGAAGAAGTCTCTCCCGGCGTCATACGTCTCCTCGCATGTGACCGTTGCCGTTTATCCGGGGGTTCCCGCCGTTTTGGCCCGAAGATGCCCCAATGCTTCGCGCATACCAAACCGGAATGGATGGTTGTTAGCAAGCGATTCCGAAACCACGCAGTACACCCCGCATCCGGTCTGGCACTCTTTTTTGTAAAAGAAACTCTGAAGCAGTTCGGGCGTTACGTCCGTAAGGTCTATGTTGGGATGTCGGTTCATGCTGCAAAGCCAGAATTTACCCTTGGCCGACACAAAAAAATACTTGTACCCGGCCACACAGGTCCAGTCGAGTGACTCTTCGTTGAGCAACGCCTGCTGATATCTGAGGATGTGCCAGTTGGTATGAATTTTTTTGCCACGTTTTTTTTCCGCGACCTGAAGCCCAATCATAGCTTCAAGCGCTTCCTTTTCACCAGGATCCGCTCCGTAGTGTTTGTCCGGCCCCGCGTGAATCAATCGTACATGCGCAGAAATGCCCTCGGAAAGCCCATAGTCCAACACGGCCTTCGACTCCGCCAGCGTTTCCTTGAACAGCACACCTGTAAGGTTAAACCGAAGCCCCGATTTTTTTAACAATTCCAGCTTGGGGATAACGGTTTTGAGCGATTTTCTTGTGGAAGGAATCGGTGTCATCCGATCCACCGAAATCTGCATCGAATCCAAACCGGCATCTTCAAGCCCCGCGATAAGTTCCGAACTCAGCAAAAATCCGTTGGTGGACATGCTGGTCCGCAAATCCGCCGATTTGCAATACCGGACGATCTCCACGATATCCGGATGCAAAAGCGGCTCCCCGCCCTGAAGACCGATACGGATACACCCCAATTCTTTGATTTTGTCGATCCACCTCTTCAGATCTTCCAGTGGCGGGTGCGGCACGCTGTTGTCGTACTCGGTACAGTACACACAATCCAAATTGCACCGATCCGTTACATAGAGATGACAGGCAATCGGTTTTTTATCGAACTCCCGTTTGATCATTTTCCACCAGAATCCCATCGCCGACCTCCGATTTATATACTCCTGTTAAGCGCTTGTATAAGTCTGTCGCCTCGGTCCACGCCAGGGTCCAGCGGCTTTCGGGCGGCAAACGCTTACAAAAAGCGAATCCGGCTTGCGCCGGGATGACAAAAGATAAGCGCCTCGCAGTCAGCCTCAGAACCGCTCTGCAATTTCCATGTCAACGGATCACGACGCGGCTTCGCCCGAATAAGCTGCGGCGTGCAGGTTTTCGGGCGGTTGACGCCATAGCCACACCGCACGTATCCAGTGAAACAGTGCCGTCACGCCGGCCCATGCGGCTACCATTTCGAATGCCGTCAACGGAAACGAAAACAACGCACCGACCAACAACATGGGCACGTATATGTTCCGCCGACCGCTGATCTGACGGAAAGCGCGGTCCAACGCCGTATAATCGAACAGTTCGACCTTGCGGCGCAACTTGAACAATCCGGTGGCGGCCCGGCCTGCAAAATACAGTACGGTAACGCCTCCGCTCAACGCCAGCGACCACGTTCCGTTGTCCCCGCTTTGGCTCAATACCCATCCCAACACCCAGTACCAAGACAATTCGTAGACGATGTCGAGGATGTGCTCAACCTGTCCGCCGACCCGGGAACACCGGACCGTCACACGAGCCAGTTTACCGTCTACCCCGTCGAGAACACCGACGAGCGCGGCGGCCACAAACCCGGCGATCAGCAGGCCCGACGCCAACAGCCCGGTCGCAAAAAAGGCGACGACATTGGTCAGCACGGTCACCTGGTTGGGGGTAACGGCGGTCCTCGAAATCAAACGAACCAGCCGGTTTTCGAACGGCGGATGTACATACTGTGCGGGCCAATCCAGCGCACCCTTCTGCGCGGCGTCGATAAGCCGGGCCTCTCCGGCGTGCGCATCCGCAGCCGAACGCACCGGAAGCCAAAAGGGCGGTAGGGTCCGGCGTAGATTGACGATATACGGGTTGATCGTCTGTATGTTCAACCGCCGAAGCAAAACCGGCGACATCTCCTCCAGTTGTTCCCAAAGCGTCGAAGCGCTCATTTCGGACGACACAAGCCTTTTCAGTGTGCCCGCGTCCAACAGCGCCAGCCGGCGCGACAACCCAATTTGCGGATCGGCAAGCGCGGTGTTCGGACCGGCGGCGATTACGGCTTCGACAAGCCTCGGATCGTACAGATGATGCGCGTCGGCCAACAGACACGGGGCGGAAAAGTTATGGTTCCCCAAATCGTCCGTCTTTGCGTAGACTACGGCGGACAAGGAGGCAAGCCATCGCGCGTCGAACCGGTCCGGATGTTCGCGTAACGCCTCCGGCGTATCCCCGGATGGGCAGACTACCGTTACCGAACCCGCACCGAGCGAAGCGAAAACCCGCAAATGGCGTTCCAGCATGGAAACGCCGTACAACCGGATTGTCGACCCTTCGAGGGAGGCTTTTTCATCCGCAAAAAGAAGGACATCAAAACTCATGCCTCCCCTCCCGGAATCGTACGAAAAGCCTGCCACCTGCGTCGCAACATACCCGTCCCCCGCTCCCACACTTGGAGGTCTTCCATTTCCAACCCAAACTGTCGAAGCAACAGGATATAGGTGGGTAAGAATACGAGCGGAAGCGCGCCCATCCGCAACCAAGAAACGTCCGGCAACCCGGCGGAGACGACCGCGCCAAGCGCCAGCGCCCCCAATCCTGCCACTCCGGGTTTCCACCATGTCCGACGAAACGGATGGATACGATACAGATGATAGACCTCGATGATCCGAATCAACGTCAATAGCCCAAACGAGACCAAGGTGCTAAACGCGGCGCCGACCATGCCAAAGGTCGGAATCAGCAACAGGTTGAGAAAAAAGTGAACAATAACAATAAACACCGTATTGACCAGATTGACGTACGGATGCCCGGACATGATGAGCATCATATCGCCCGCGCCGATGCTGGCATAGACTACCTGACTCAATGCCAGCAGGATCACAGTGGCAAGTCCGACACCGAACTCGGGTCCGAAAAGTCCGAGGACGTCCTTTCCCATCAGCAATACCATGCCGAAAAAGGCGATATTGACGGTCAGAATCCACCGAGCCACCAGTGCAAAATTGTGCTCCAGCCGTTCCAGTTCCCGCAGATGTTGAAGTTCAGCGATAATGGGGCCAAAAATGGGGTCGAACCACTGCCGTACCTTTTTTGTGGTCAACGCGATTTCGATGGCTATCGCATAGATCCCCACCTGAAACGCCGGAAGAAAATATCCGACCATCAGCGCATCGAGCCGGATCATAAGCACATAGAGCAGATCGTACCCCATGACCGGAAGCGAAAACCGGGTGATGTCCGACCAAGGCCGTACCGAAGAAACGTAAGACAGACACGACCGCCACGAAAAAAATCGGGAAAAGATGTACAACGCGAAAACGGTTCCGCAAACAAGCGAGACGACATGCGCCAAGGCGATACCGACGATACGCCAGCCGATCAGAAACAACGCACAGGCAACGCCGAACATGATAAGCGGCTCCAGGATGCCTTTGATATACGCATCGTAGCGCATGATCTTATGGCCTCTGGTTACGCCAACCACGATCCATGTCAATGAAAGAAATGGTATGCCGGCCGACAAGGCTTGGAGCATGGGCGTCATATCCGGCTTGTCAAAAATTCGATCCGCAATAAAGGGAGCGGCAAAAAACAGTCCCGTGCCGGTCGCAAGGCTTGCGGCAAAACCGAGTACGAAAGCATGCGCCAGCAATCGGTGCATCCGGCCGGGGTGCTCGTCGTGAAGATACTGTGGAACAAAACGAAGCGTTCCCTTGTCCATGCCAAATGTGCCGAGCTTGCTGGTCAAGTCTATGACCGACCAGGAAAGGACGTATAACCCGAAAACCTCTGCGCCGAACAGTCGGGTGAGAATGATAAAGGCAATAGACTTTATCACCCGCGCGAGCGTGCCGAGGATATTGACACTTACGCCTCTGGCGATGACGGCGGCATCCGAGGTTCTGGGTGGCGACAGGGGTTTTGTAAGAGAGATTTCGCTCATGGAAATAGCACGCCGGGCGTTTGGGGTAAGGCGGGGCCGGTCAGACGCTTCCGGCGGGTTCACCCTGCGTCTGCGTTTTCATGGCAACCGGGGAGGAAGCGGCGCGGTCTCTGGCGATCAGACGTCCCGTCGAAACAAATACGGCGATAGCCGTGGCAAACCCGCCTCCGGTTATCGTCCAGAACATCCAGTCAAGACGTCCTGCTGCCGCAAAGCACAGAAACAACATGGTAAAAAAGTCGCGTTTGCTCATCATTCTGAGGATGTCGAGCACGCGGGACATCAGGCTGGGACGGGATTTTTTCGCTCGGAACGCCTCGTTGTAGCGGACCAGGCTCCCGCCTTCTCCTGTAGCTGCCAGATAGTAATACATCAGCAAGATAGAAACGGCCACAGCCGCGAGGGATCCGCCGCCCAGAAGCCAAATACGCGGGGATGGGTCGGTATTTCCATACCCCCACAGCACACCGAGAAAAAATGCAAGATACGTCAGGTTGTCGGTGACGGTATCCAGCCACGAACCGTACCGGGATTCCCGAAAGGTCAGTTTGGCGACTTCTCCGTCGCAACCGTCAAGGACGGAGGAAAGCTGAAACAGCAACGCGCCCAGCAGGGTAGCTTGATACGAGCCTTCCGCGATCATGTAGGCGGAGACCAGCCCAGTGGCAAAAGTAACGAGTGTAACCTGATTGGGTGTAATGGGCGTGCGAACCAGCAACCGGCTGATCCGCGTGGAAATGGGGCGGTTGAGATAACGCGACACCCATCCGTCGGTAGGTTTGCGCAAACGGCGCAACAGGGTCCGCTCGGCGTGCGCCACCATGTCGGGCGTATCGACGTCCTGCCAAAAGCCGTCGCCGATGTCAAGCACCCGCATCCGCCCTTGCCGAGAAAGCGTCCGGATGCCGTCGCTGAGCGAGCATCCTTTCTCGGTCCGGCACGACTCCAGCGCATCGAACAACACCGGGGTACAGGCAAACATGCCGGTGTCGATGGCATTGTATTCGTTCAGGTCTTTGCCGATTTCGGTCAGTCGGTCGCCTTCCGCACGGACCTTGGTCGCATCGTCTATATCGTATATCTTGTCCGTGTTCCGGTCGACGGCCAGTACGCACTCTCCTGCGGCGACCGGAAGGTCGATCATGCTTTTCAGCGTCTTTTCTTCAAAAAGATGATCCGACATCATCAGGATGAAAGGCTCGGCCAGAAGAGGCCGGGCGGACAAGACGGAAACACCGTTGGGAAGCTCCCACTGGTCGTTGTGTACCCATTCGATAAGACCGACGAGTTGTGGGTCCGTATCGAGCGTGTTTCTGATCTGGTCCGCCGCATAGCCGGTGACCACGACAAAGCGCTCGATACCCGCCTTGCGAGCGGTCAGGATGATGCGTTTGATAAGGGGGACACCGGCAAGACGCAACAGCGGCTTGGGAGCCGCGCCGGTAACCTGCTGGAGACGGGAACCCGCGCCAGCGGCAATGATAAGAGCGGTTTTGATCACAAAAAACCTTTATGCGCTAAAATATGGTCGAAAATCCAAGTGAGGCAGCGACATGCGACCGCGGCGTCAACTCTATCTCTTTAATATAGTCGAGCCGGACGACCAACGCCGCGCGGCGGGCCATAAATACCCGAACGCCTGCACCTCCATCCACCAGTACGGGATCGCGTCCCGGTCTTACCTCTACGCCTGCGCCCACGCTTACAAAGGGTGCTACGTTTTCACCCACTCCCGTCACATTATACCGATAAAAAGCACCCAATCGGATCACTTGATCGGGCTGAGGCGTATCTGCGGGCTGATTCACCTCGGAAATAGCCGCCGCCGCAAGACCCGTCGCGGAAATCGCCCCTATCGGGCGGGTTCGAACATGAGATTCGTTTGCTTTAAACGCCAGTTGTCGCCCGGTTTCCTCGTCGGTAAACCGCTCACGAGACTCTATCACCGAAAAAACGCCTCCCAGTTCGTGTGTGCGGGTTACAAATACCCCGGCACGTACGGAAATCATACCGGGTATCCCCGACTTCGAAAGGGTATTGCCGACTCCTTCGACTTCGATCTGGCCCGGCTTCCACCTCAATTCCTGATAGGGTTGGGGAGACGGTCGCAACGAGGACGGCGCAAGACCGAGCGCCGCCGAGTCGAACGGAGTACGGGAAACCGGCTCGGATGTGTTGGGTAGGGTCGTCAAACCGGGACGAACTACATTTCCGGATCGCGCCGGCCAGACGGGTGTGGCATCGGCAACCGATGCGTTCGATTCCATACGCTCCGGGTTAAGGCGGTTTGCCGACGTCTCCGTCCGGGAAGCGGGCAGAACGGTTTCTGTCAAAAGACCGTCGGATAACCGAAGCGAGTAGGCAGGCGGAGTTCTGGGAGCCATATCTATCGAAAGCGGTGTATATACGGCCTCCGGAGGCAAATACCATACCCGCGCGACGGGTAAATGAAGTAGCGGGGTCACGCTCAAAACGGCGCACAGCACCAGCGGAACCACCGTACGGGGACCAAGGGCGTAGACGCGGCTGTCTACTTCTCCAAGCACGTCACGGATACGCTGCGCCGCCAGTGTGGCGGATCGTGCCAGTTCCAACGCCCCTCGCCACGGCGCGTTTATCGCGCTCTCGGCTACCTTGAGCAGACTCGACGCATAGCTTCGGGGGCGCTGAGAAGCCTTGACGACGGCAATGTCGCAGGCACGCTCGGCCTCCACGGCAATACGGCGTCCCACCATCCAGGCGACCGGGTGAAAGAAAAAACATATACGGACCGCCTGCACCAGCATCAGACTGATATGATCGCGTCGGGCATAATGAAGCAGTTCGTGAAGAAAAACCTGTCTCAGCTCCTGGGGTGAAAGCTGTATCAAACACCACGAGGGGACAACCACAAGAGGACGACCTACCCAGACGAGTGTCGGGCTGGCAAAATCGTCAGACATGCGTAACTCGACAGGGCGTCTGATGCCTGTGGCGATTCGACATCGGTCAAAAAGCGCCTGCACCCAAGGGACCGGAATCGTCATGGTTTTGCGACTGTACAGTAACAACCGTATCAGACCGGCGGCGGTCCACCCCGTACCGATGGCTACAGCGATTCCCCAGAGCGTAAAAACGACCGCATAAGGATGTTCCAGCCAAATCGACAACATAGTCTGAGTAGGAACCGCTACGTCCGTTCCGACGACCCGCGTATCAAAGAGGTTGAGCGGAAGAGCGATCGGCCCTTGCCACGGAATGACAAGCGACAGCAAGGGTTTGACGGCGACAAGCAACCACAGAATATGCCGGATGCGTGGCGCAGGCTCTCCATAGATTCGAATAAGCAACCAGACGACACAGGCCAGAGCAAGCATTTCAAGGCTGGGAATCAGCAACGCCTGAAATACGCTGTGACCTATCTCGTCAAGCCGGGAAATCGCCTCGGCGGCGTTAGACATCGTCGATCCTATGGGCTTTGCGGTCGAGCAACTGCCGTAGTTCATCCGCCTCGGTCGCCGTCAGCGTGTCCGTCTCGATCAAATGCAAATACAAAGAACGCGGCGAACCGGCAAATAGTTTGTCCACCACCGCCGTTACCGTGTCTCGGCGAACCCCTTCCGGTTCGATGACCGGATGGTATACATAAGCCCGACCCTGCGCCGTATATTTGACAAATCCCTTTTGCGTCAGAATCGTCAAAACCGTCTGTACCGTAGTATAGGCCAACGGGCGTTGCTCCTCCAGCGCGTCAACGATCTGACGCACTGTAGCCTGTCCGTACCGCCACACCACATTCATGACGTCAATCTCCAAATCGGTCAAAAGCGAAAGTTTTTTTCTTGCCATCCCGCTACCCTCTGTCACCGGCCTGTGACGTTTGTAGACACCTGAAATGCCGGACAACAACTTCTCTCCGACACCCAACTATAACCTTAGTAGAAAACACCAGTATATTTTTAAAGATATATTTTTAAAAGACGCTTGTCAACTTCGTTTGAGAAAAACCGTTGTTCCCGGTACGCCCGACAGCTATATTGGGGACCCATCCGGTGTTCTTTCTCCCCGCGTATTGCCGTTTGCGTCGAACCCGGTAAATCCGACCGATCCGACGAATACCAGCACAGCCCTTTTACGACCGGCCTTTCTTTCCCCATGCCCGATCCCGTCTATTTTCTGTCGGATGTCCATCTTGGCGCCGACACTCTCGAAAAAGAACAGTACAAGCGCGACAGACTTCTTGCCTTTCTGCGCCATCTACAAGGTCAAACCCCGCTTCTTTATATCGTGGGCGATCTATTCGATTTCTGGTTCGAGTATCAAAGCGCGATCCTGAAACAGCATTTCGGGGTGCTTCGGGCGCTGAGCGAACTGGTCGAACGGGGTACCCGAGTGGTATATATCGCCGGCAACCACGACTTCTGGCTGGGCGATTTTTTACGCGAACAGATAGGTGTGGAAACCGTCTATGGCCCGCTTACCGTCGAACATCAAGGCAGACGGCTGTTTGTCTGTCACGGCGACGGCATGATCGGAAGAGATTGGCGTTACCGGTTTATGAAAAGGATACTGCACAACCGCACCAGCATATGGCTGTTCCAACTGGTGCATCCCGACATGGGGGTGGCGTTGGGAAGGCTCGTTTCCCGGCTCAGCCGGCGACATGGAGGTCCGCTACGCTGGGATCCCAAACAGGCATACAGAACCCTTGCGCTCGATATGCTCGAAAAACAACGATATGATGCCATCGTGTTAGGACATGTACACAGCCCCGATCTGTATCGGCAGGACGAAAAAACCTATCTCAACCTCGGCGACTGGGTATGTCATTTTACTTTTGGACGTCTTTCCGACGGTAGGCTTGAGTTGAGACGTTTTACGGAAACGCTTGCCGAGGAGGTCGTTTCATCTGTCGGCGAGCAGGTCGTCACGCCATCAGGGAAAGAATAAGTTTCGGGGGAAGATAGTATAGCAACACCCCCTGACCCCGCTCGACACGCCCGGTACACTCGATACCGATCATCGCGCTTTTTCTGAAGTCGATATTCAACGACTCGTCGCATGTAAGTAGCGCGGAGGAAAATTCGCTCATATCGGGTTCGTGCCCCACACAGGCGACATGTGCATCCTTAGGAAAACGCCGGAGCCATTCGATAGCGCCTGCCACCGTAAACCCGCTTCCCCATACGGGCGTTATATCGATGTTGCCGCCCCAGCCGATGCCTTTTGCTACAATCTCCGCCGTTTCGACCGCTCTTGTCAACGGACTGGAAGCCAACACATCAAACGCCAGCCCCATCCGGCGCATCGCATCGGCAAGCGCCGCCTGTTCGCGGCGCCCCTTCTCGATCAACGGACGCAGACCGTCGTCCGGATACCGGCCGGCGTCGCGCTCCGCCGCCCTCGCATGACGTATCAACGTAATACGCATTTTTTCTCACCCCTTGGCCAATCCTCGATCCCAAGGATGTTTATGTTTTCAATCCAAAATCTAAAATCCCCAAGCGTTATTCTTTTTTTCGGACGACACCCAGACCGGGTCTATCCGGCAGGATAAGCCGGCCTTCCCGAACTTTGACCCCCTCGAATGGGTCGTTTGCAATCAGCAGATGACCGTCGAGATCGGCATGGTCGGTGAGAGGCGACAGGTGCGCCGCTGCCGTTATGGCAACCGAAGACTCTATCATACACCCGATCATCACCCGAAGCCCGTGCGCGCGTGCCGTATGGATCAGACGGAGCGCCTCGCGCAACCCGCCGCATTTCATCAGCTTGATATTGACTCCGTCCATACAGCCCGCAAACCTGGGTATGTCGGATGATACCTGTATGCTTTCGTCGAGAAAAATGGGCACTGGTGAGATATCGCGCAACATCCGCAGTCCATCGCGGTCATCCGGCGGCAGGGGTTGTTCTACCAACTCGACGTCGAAATCGGGAAGCAACCGGACCATCTCCTTCGCCCGTTCGCGTGACCACCCTGCGTTAGCGTCCACACGGAGCGTCGCATTTGTTGCGGTTCGGACGGTCTTCAGAATTTCCAAGTCGCGTTCCGTGCCGAGTTTTACCTTGAGAATTGGAAAGGAGGCGGCCTCGCGCACCTTTTTTTCTATCGTCTCCGGGTCGTCGATGCCGATGGTAAACGAGGTAAGCGGCGCACGCGTGGGATCCAACCCGAACCAGCGGTAGAGCGGAATCCCAAGACGGCGGCCGGCCAGATCGTGAAGTGCCATGTCTATCGCAGCGCACGCGGCGCTCTGTCCGGGAAGCGCCGTGCGGAGTCTTTTATCGCCGATTTCCAAATCGAACGGATCGGTAGGGAGTATGACGTCCGGTCGGACGAGCGCCGCGTGCGCCGAGACGGCATCCTGACCGTAGTAGGCGGACGGAGCGGCCTCGCCCATCCCGGTAAACGCTCCGTCGGAAAGCGAGACCAGCACGTTTTCTTTATAGGCGCTGACAGACCGAGAGATGCGAAACGGATGGATCAGGTCGAGCCGGATGGTTTTTGCGGAAAGCAACATGACGCTTCCATCCGGAGTCAAGGTTTCTGTATATGGGAAGGTTCCGGGGCGTCCAGTTCTTCGCGGATTAGATGGAGCAGGGCGTTTGGGGTAAAAGGTTTCTGGAGGAGCGGAATACCGGTTCCGAACACGTTATGGCTGACCAGCGTTTCGTCGGCATAGCCGATGATAAAGATGAGTCGAATGTGGGGATACGACTGGATCAAGCGCTGGACTAGTTCGTCGCCGTTCATCATAGGCATGATGACGTCCGTGATTACCAGATGCACCGAGTCTGCGTTACGTTCGAAAGGTGCCAGACCGTCCACTCCAGTGGCGGCATCGAGAACGGTATAGCCCGATCCCTGCATGATTTGGCGCGCGATTTCGCGCAGATCGTCCTGATCTTCCACCAGCAGGATGGTTTCATGCCCTGACCTTGGGGGAGGGTCTGCGTGAGGTACATAGATCCCACTGCCGGATGCCTCTTCGTTACCGTGCGAAACAGGCAGAAAAATATTAAACGACGTGCATTCACCCGGCGCGCTTTTTACCGTTATTTGACCGCCGCTTTGCGTGACGATGCCGTATACCGTCGCCAACCCGAGCCCCGTGCCTTTGCCCGGTCCTTTGGTGGTAAAAAACGGTTCGAAAAGATGAGCATGTACCGTGGCATCCATTCCCATGCCCGTGTCGCTGACCGTAAGCCGCACGTACGCGCCCGGCGGTATGCCCATGCTACGCGTCTGCAGTTCGTCCATCACCACCTTGGAGGTTTCGAAGCGAAGCACCCCCCCCGAAGGCATGGCGTCTCGCGCGTTGACCGCCAAGTTCATGATGACCTGCTCCAACTGGGTCTGATCTGCGAAAATGGGATCCAAATGGGCGTCCAAGTTGAACTCTACCTTGATGTTGTCCTGAAGAAGATGTTCGAGAAGGCTGTCCAAATGTAAATACTTCGTTGACCAGCAGAATGTCCGCCTTGAGTACCTGGCGTCGGCTAAAGGCCAGCAACTGCTGGATCATGGCCGCGGCACGATGACCGGTTTTTTGAATTTGCAGCGCGTTGCGTTGGAGAGGGCTGTCTTCCGGAAGACGTTTCTCGATCAGATGGGCATATCCGACGATCGAGGTAAGCAGGTTGTTGAAGTCATGAGCAATACCACCGTCCAGACGCCCTATGGCTTCCATCTTCTGCGAGTGCAACACTTGTTCTTCTAGCCGTTCCCGCTCGAAAAACAGACCCAACTGGGCGGCAATCACCCTGAGCATCTGAATTTCGCTGTCGTTGGGCTGAGGCAACTGCTTATCGCATAGCTCCAGCACACCGGAAACCGCATCCCCGACGATGATCGGAAACGCTATGCCACGCAGAGGATAAACGCCGCTTTCGGTCATGTATCCGGTTTCGGAAAGGTCAATCACCTCCTGACGTGTCGCCCAGACTTTCCCGGGAATACCGATTCCGGATTCGTATGTCATACCGCGATACTGGGCGGCAAACCGTTCGAGTTCCGGCGATGCCCCATGACAGACGGCGACGCAACGCAACACCGGCGCATATCGATCGGTCTGCCATAATGCACCAAACGAGCAATCGAGGGTATCGCGTAGCGTAGTCAGTACGTGGGCCGCCGCCTGATCGACGGTAGTCGCCTCCGCCAGAATCCGTGTCACCGCATGTTGAGCCGCCAGCCGACGTGTTTCTTGGGTTTTTTCCCGGACCCCCGCTTTAAGATCGGAGTTGGCATCTTCCAATGCCTTGAGCAACTCCTTGTTTTATATCTCAAGCCGTCGTTTTTCTATGGCACGCATAACCGTAGGACGAATTCTCTGCGCCACATCGTCCGGCTTGCGAAGAAAATCGTATCCGCCGTTCCGGATCACCTCGATCGTCATTTCGAATGTACCGAAACCGGTAAAAACGATCACCACTATGGTAGGATCGAGCGCCTTGATGGCCTTCATCATCTGAATCCCGTCCATCTTAGGCATCTTGACGTCGGTAACCACAACGTCGAACTCGCCCATAGAGAAACTTTTCAACCCTTCTTCTCCGTCTCCGGCGACGGTGACTTCGTGACCGTCGTAGCGAAGAAAATCGGTGGCAAGTCTTGAAACAGTGGGATCGTTTTCAACGATCAGAACGCGGCCTTGCATGGAAGCGTATCCGATTTCAATTTTGGATTTTGGATTGAGCTACCTGTTTTCTTCACCCTTCAAACTTCATTTTAAGAATATACCATAGAACCTTTAAGAAAACAGCTTAAAAATGATCTCGAAAAAAAACAGTGCCGGAACCGAAATCCATGTCTGGATCAGATTGAGCCTAAGAAAACTGTCCGCCATGATAAGCCCGATAAGCAGCATAGGGCCGTACATTTCGAGTTGGCTGTACTGATAGGCTTGTTGCGCCGGAAGAAGACCGGCCACGACCCGCGAGCCGTCAAGCGGCGGAATCGGCAGGAGGTTGAAAAAGGCAAGACTCAAATTGACGCGGATACCGGCCAACGCCATTTCCCGAAAAGTGCCCACCATGTTGTCGCTGGGAGGGACCACCGAAAGAATCCATCCGCAGACAAAGGCAAGAATCAGGTTGGAAACGGGTCCTGCAAGCGCGATCCAAAGCATGTCTTGACGGGGTCTTTTGAGATATCGGGTATCCACCGGGACCGGTTTGGCCCAGCCCAGCCCAAAACCCACAATCGCGGTAATGACGAGCATGACCGTGCCGACAGGGTCGAGATGCATGAGGGGATTAAGGGTAAGCCGTCCCTGAAGACGCGCGGTGGGATCCCCAAATTTGAGCGCCGTCCATGCGTGCGCAAACTCGTGAAAAGTCAACGCAAACAGAAGCGGTGGAAGCATGATCAAAAGAGTCAAAAGAGAGGTGATATCGGGCACGAAAACTCCTTTTTTATATGTCGGGTGCTATGATGCGTGTTTCGAGGGTCTTCCAGACGGTTAGCGCCCGGTGTCGTTCGTCATCCGCAGATAGGACGACGCCGTCTATCTTTGCCGCAAGCACCGAATCCAAGATACGTCCGTAGACCGGTCCCTCAGGAATACCCAATTCGGAAAGCGTATTGCCGTCTATGGAAAGCCGAACGTGACGATCCGTAAAATAATACGTCTCGCAACACGTCCGTACTACGGGATGATCGCTTGTCAGGGCGAAAAACAGCCCGGTGTCCGGGGACAGACGCCGAGCGTGTTCGAAAAAACCGGCGCGTGTTGTGATACGGTCTGCAACCACCCCCTCAGTAAGAGTCTTCATGTCCGGCAGATTTTTCAACGCTTCGACAGTGCGCCGGTCCGGGTGCAGACGCTCCGTCAGTTTTTGCACCGTTTTGGCGGACAACGGCACTGCCAACCCCAAAAGCCCCAGCACAAAAAACGTTTCGGAATCGAGCGCCATCTCCTGTCGTTTTGTACTCAGACGCTCGAAAATACGGGAAACCAATTCGCCAGCATCCAGAGCGGGATAGACCGCCCGCAAGACCCCCAGCGCTCCCAATCGCTCGATCACTTGGCAAGGGTATTTTTCCGCAAAAACGGTTCTAAGCTGTTCAAGAACCCGATGACCGGAAAGCCGGTCGATCATCCCCTGTGCGATCGCTTCCCGGAATAACTGCGCTGTATGTCTCTCCAGCCGAAAACCGAGCCGCTGTTCGAAACGTACGGCGCGAAAAAGCCGGGTCGGGTCGTCGATAAAACTACGGTCGTGAAGGATACGGATTACACCTGTTTGCAGATCCTTTATGCCGCCGTGCGGATCCACTACAAGTCCGTATCGCTTGGCGTTCAGACAGATCGCTATGGCGTTGACGGTAAAGTCGCGTCGAAACAGGTCGGCTTTGACAAGACCGGGTTGCACTACAGGCAGGGCTGCCGGGGCGAGATACTGCTCCGAGCGCGCCATGGCCACGTCGATTTTGCTTCCGTCTGCGAACGTAAGTGTCGCCGTACCAAACCGAAGATGCGACCGGCATGTCGCGTTTAGCAGGACGGTCAACCGCTTGGCAAACGCAATACCGTCTCCTTCGACCATCAGGTCCGCATCTGTCGTAGCGATGCCGGACAGGGCATCCCGCGCTGCACCGCCCACCAAATAAAGCACCGTTTCGGACCGGTCGGCCAGTTCTCCGGCCTGTTTCAACCGGTGCAACAGCACGCCGGGAAGCGTCTGAAGCGCCTGAACGCCGATTTTCATCGCCCACCGATTTCCTTCCGTCCTTCGGAGCGTCGCCGTGTCTATTCACGCCCGCAAAATCGATGCACCGTTATCGTTTGGGTGTTTCCTTCGAAACGGACGATACGCGGCTGGGCCGAATATCGGTACGACATGGTTTTCATCCGTTCGACAAACTCGTTTGCGGCCCGCCGATTGGGGTCGCTCAAAAGCGCCGTACCGCCCGGTTCGAGCGTCTGTTCGATCAATTTGGCAACGGGCGCATGGTTGGAGCGCTCATAGAGGATGTCGGAGCCTATGATCAGCCCGAAACGCCGGTCTATTTCCGGTTTTCGCCAGTCCAGCAGTGAAAAACTCATGCGGTCCGACACGCTGTTGATCTGCGCGTTAAACGCGGCAAACGCCAAGGCGTCCGGCTCATAGTCGGTCGCCAGTACCGTCAGTCCGGCGATTGCTGCGGCGATACCTGCCACACCGATACCACATCCCAGTTCCAGTACCGTCGTGCCGGGTGCGACCCGATGCTCGAACAGCGTCAGCCCCAGCCCGATCGAGGAAGGCCATATCTCGGCCCAGTAAGGAAGTCGCTCGTCTTCTTCGAACTTTTCCGGATCCAGGGTATCGATCAACGCATCCGGATCGCGTACGGTCCACACCGAAAACCCAGATCCCGGACCTACGGGTATGGTTTTGCAACAGACTTCGTACTGCCGACGTAGAGATTCGGGAACGGAAATTTCGGTCATGACATGACAACGACCGAGCCGGAGCGGGCGGCTTCGAAACTGGCAAAAATGACGTCTATCGCCATGCGGGCTTCTTCAGGCGGAATCGGCGAGGCGGCGCCGTCCCGCACACATTGGGCAAACGCCTGAAGCGCTTCGTAATGTCCCATGTAGCCATGCCGTCCCCGGCTTACCGTATCTACCTGATAGCGAATTTCTTCCAGTTCGCAGCCCCAGAGTTTGAGACACCGAAACCGGTCTACCAGCGTAGCCCCTATCCCTTCTCCAAAAAGCTGTACGCTAAACTTGGATACGTGCGGGTTGACGCCTAACCCACCCAGCACGATCGAGGCGATGGCACCGTTGGGAAACGTCAGCGAAGAAATCAACTGGTCGATGCCGTACTGGGTGGATTCGAGGGTATCGGTATAGCGCGCACCTACGGCTCCAATTCTTTCGGGATGCCCACCGTTGACCCAGCAGGCCAGGTCCACCAGATGACACCCATTGTCGATAAGGCTGGTTCCCGCCTCGTCCATACACTGAACGACCGAAAGTCTGGGTGTTTCTACGATTTCCAGTGCCTTGCGCACCAGCGGCGCATACCGCAAACAATAGTCTGCCATGAGCGTTACGCCCGTGGTCCGAACTGCTTCGACCATTTCGTCACATTCCGCCGGGTCGGCGGCCATGGGTTTTTCGATAAAGATATGTTTTCCGGCGTTTGCCGCTGCCACCGCAATGTTGACGTGCGCGCGATTGCGCCACCCTGTGGCGATGAGCACGGCATCGATCGAGGCGTCTTCCAGCACGCGATCCAGCCCCGTGGTCCAGTATTCGCCTGCCGGAGCGTCGGCGTACAGTTTTCCGGCGCGGTGTTCGGTCCGGTCTACAAACGCCACCACGTCCAACTCACGGATAAAACGTGAGTTGTGGGTGTGCAGACTGCCCATGCCGCCGCAACCGACAACGGCGGCTCGGATGCGTTCCATTCGGGTTCTCCCCGTGTTGGGTATGTGTCCGTAACACACTTATAAAAATACGCTTTCAAGAAAAGTATAGGGCGGCCCCACAAGGGCGTCAACGTAAAAATCCGACTCCGAAGCGTCGGTCTTTCAGTGTGTAGCCGGTTTATCTTTTCTGTGAAAACGGGCTTGACACATTCCTGCCTCCGCGCTATTATAAGACCGTTCCGGCGGCTCCAAGACCAGATTTATGAAGACATACATGACTAAGACTTACCCGCTAAGGAGGATCGTATGGCCTACATTATCGCAGAGCCTTGCCTTGACGTGATGGACAAGGCGTGCGTAGACGTTTGCCCGGTGGACTGCATTCATACGGCGGAAGGAGAGCGCATGCTCTTTATCGATCCGGAAGAATGCATAGACTGCGGAGCCTGCGAGCCGGAGTGCCCGGTAGAGGCCATTTTTGCCGAAGAAGATACCCCTGCGGAATGGAAAAACTATATCCAGATCAACACGGATTTCTTCAAAAAGTAAACGCTGTTTCCGGTATAAAAACACAAAGGGCGCTTTCTCGTTGGAAAGCGCCCTTTGTGTTTTTATCTTGTGTGTCTTCTACGCAAACTGATCGAGCAACGTATCTACGGTTGCCATCTTCTCGCCTTGCGCCTTGGCGTATACCCCTTCCAGCTTTTCCATCAGCGTAGGTAGACGGGTTTTGTAGAAAACGCCGCTGTGAAATATCCCCTCGACGTTTTCGGTCATGGTTTTGGAAATGGCCGCCACCCGGTCGGTGATGTCCCAGTCTTCCGGCAACGCCACGAACGCTTCTTTCCAGGGATCGTAGGTGTTGTAAAAGGTCGGGCATGGACTCATGGCCTGGACAAACGAAAATCCGGGGTGATCCAGCCCTTGGCCGATCAGATCTGCCATTTCGGTAGCCTGACTGGAAAACGTGCGCGCGACAAAGGTAGCCCCGTAGACCAACACCATCGCCAGCATGTTGAGTTGGCCTTCGAGCACACCCTCGTAGGGGGCCATCTTGGGCATCGAAGTGCTGCGTTTTAACGCCGCCATTCCCGTCGGGGTGGTGGGAGAAGGCTGTCCCTTTGTCAAACCGTACACCTGATTGTCCATGACGATATAGGTGATGTCTACATTGCGCCGTACTGCGTGCGGCACATGCCCACCGCCGATGGCAAAGCCGTCGCCGTCACCACCGACCGCCACCACGGTAAGCTCCGGATTGGCGGTTTTGACGCCGAGTGCGGTGGGCAGCGCGCGGCCATGCACTACATGAAGACCGTAGGCGTTTACAAATTCGGGCAGACGCCCCGAACATCCGATGCCGGATACGACGACGATGTCCTTGGGGGCGAGATTGCGAGCGGCAAACGCCCGCTGAAGCGCGGAAAGTACGCCGAAATCGCCACAACCGGGACACCACGTCGGTTTTACTTCGCTACGATAGTCTTTTATCGTTCGTTGAACGGGCGGCTGAGCGGCGGATGTCGTGGCGGCCTCAACCATGATTCAGCACTCCTTCTATATATTGTTCGATCTCTCCGGCTTTGAACGGAAGACCGGTGTATTTGTTAAACCGACGAAGCGATACGCACAGACGGCTCTGCAGATAGTTGGCAAACTGGCCGCTGGCATTGAGTTCGACCACCGACACGATCGGGGTCGATGCGATAAAAGCACGCGCCTCCTCTTCCGGTAGCGGGGAAAGCAGCTTGAAGATCAGCGCGGAAACCCGGCGTCCTTTTTTCCGAACTCTTTCCATAGCCTCCAAAATCGGTCCCTGCGACGAACCCCAGCCGATCAACCCCATTTCCGGGTTCTCGTCTCCGAACCGCGTCACCATATCCGGTTCGCGGACGACAGCCTCCAACTTCCGGGCGCGTTTGTGCGTCATCCGTACATGTGCGTCGGGCGAATAGTCGATATGCGCGTGTTCGTCATGCTCCAAACCGGTCGCCACGTAGTTGAGCGCGTGCTTGCCGGGAAGCGACATCGGCGAGATAAAATCTTCCGTCATCTCGTAGCGGTTGTAATCGTGCGCACTGCGGTTGTCGTCGGGAGCGGGTTGTTTGCGGTCGATAACGGTCAGGGCCGAAAGATCAGGCCGTATAATTCCCTGCGCGCGTTGCGAAAGATGCTGATCGCTGAGCACGATGACGGCGGTCTGGTATTTTTCCGCCAAATTGAATGCCTGTACGCTTGTATAAAAACAGTCTTCGGTATGGGTAGGCGCAATGACGATACGAGGGGCGTCTCCGTGTCGTCCGTAAAGCGCCAGATCGAGATCCGATTGCTCGGTTTTGGTAGGCAACCCCGTGCTTGGCCCGCCCCGCTGTACATCGACAACGACGACCGGAATTTCCTCCATCGTCGCAAGACCTAGCGCTTCCACCATGAGCGAAAGCCCCGGTCCCGCCGTGGCCGTCATGGCCTTGGCGCCCGTAAACGACGCCCCGATAACCGAGGTGATCGCCGCGATTTCGTCCTCGGTCTGCAAAATCACACCCCCTACCTTGGGCATCGACTTGGCCAGCGTTTCCATCACGTCGCTGGCTGGTGTGATCGGGTACCCCGCATAGTAGCGGCAACCCGCCGCAAGCGCTCCCATACACAGGGCGTCGTTACCGGTCAGAATCAACTGAGGCTTGCCGTTTCGTTTTTCTATCGGAAGACGAATACCCAGATCGATCCCCTCACCCGATACATACTCATACGCCTGTTTGAGCGCATTGATATTCGATTCGAGAAACTCTTTGCGACGTCCCCATCGGCTTTCTACAACCATCTGACTGCCGGATTCGAACGGAACGCCGAGACAGGCGGTGAGCACGCCAAAGGCAAGCACGTTCTTCGACTTCATCACTTTGATGACGTCTTTGGTGATCTGTTCCAACGGCACGGGAATCTGACGCAGATCGCCGTTTTCTCCGACGGTGCACTCACCCGGATCGTAGAGTACTACACCACCGGGTTTTACCTCTCCGACATGGATATCGTAGTTTTCCTGATTCCATGCCATCAAAATGTCAAGCGCATCCCCCGGAGACCGCACTTCGGCGTCTCCCACCCGCACCTGCACCATGGACGCGCCACCCTTGATTTCGGCAGGCAGATTTTTAAACGTATAGATGTGCAATCCCGACCGAGCCAACGCCTCGGCCAGTACATCCCCGACTGTAAGGACGCCTTCGCCGTTTTCTCCCGCGATCCGGATCGTCAGATCTACTGTCATGCCCCAACCCTTCCGTTTATCGTGCGGATACCCGGAAACCCCATCCGATACCCGCCTATGTGGTTTTCTCCCAACAGATGCAACCTTGAAAAATACACCTCTTGGCATCATAAGTCAAATCAATTATAATAATCATATCCATAAGCCATTTTTATTATAAGGAGACCGATTCATGGACCTGAAACAGTTGGAGGCATTCAAGAAAGTCGTGGAAACCGGCAGTTTTACCAAAGCCGCCGCGACGCTTTTTGTCACACAGCCGGCCATATCGCATCATATCCAACGGTTGGAAGCGGAGATCGGACAAGCGTTGTTTGAACGTTCGCGGCCACAACTCAAACTGACCTACACGGGTGAAGTGTTTTATATCTATACTCGACGTATTCTCAACCTGGTCGAAGAATCCAAAGCAGCGGTGCGCGACATCTCGGCGGGCGAACAGGGGCGGATCACCATGGCCGCAATCGGAACAAGCGCGATTTACATGCTTCCTGATTTTTTGTACCGGTTTCGTCAGCGCCACCCCCGCGTCCAAGTGGTGTTGTTGACCGTCGGCGGCGAGGAAATCCACACCATGGTACTCGAAGATCAGGTGGACCTCGGAATCGTCGGCTCGCATATCAATACTTCGGACCTTGAGACGATCCCGTTGTTCGAAGACCAAATCCGGCCATTGGTACATGCCCATCACCCCGCTGCCCATTCTCGCCGTGCGCTGCTTGCCGATCTTGCCAGAGAACCCTTTATCCAATTCGGAAGCTGGAAAGGCTGGAAAAACTACGTAGGGTCCATTTTTGGCCAGATCGACGCGGTTCCGCAGGAACAGTTTCAAGTGGACAGCATCGACGCCGTCAAACGGTTGGTGGAGCGCGGGTTGGGGTTTACCATCGCGCCGATCGCCGCCGCACAGGACGAGATCAACGCCGGCACGCTGGTTCCGCTCGAACTCGATGACATCCCTCCGGTATCGCGCCAGATCGTGCTGGTCTATCGCCGTGATAAATATATGACGCGATCCATTCAGATGTTTATCGACGAACTGATCGCGGCATACGACAAGAACGCTCAGGCCACTCCATTTCCGGAAGTCTAAAACGCCGGTATCTTTACCGGAAGCCCGGTCCGGATCGACTCGTACGCGCAGATGGCTGGCGCGATCGAGCGCGCGGCTTCGCGGGCGCAGATGGCGGCGGGCCGATCCTGACGGATGGCGTCTATCACGTCGCGCACCATGTGAATCTCGGACGAACCGTGTACGGAAGTGTCGTGTCCGGAACGCGAAGCATACGGAACCGCCAATTTTTCCATACGGTTCATGTACGGAATCTTCTCCGTAAAATAAATTCCTTCGAACGCCTGCCGCGACGTCTCGAATGTCCCTCTATCCCCAAACAGGTTAAAATACAGACAATACGGGCGTGTCATCGCATAGCTGGTCTCCACCTTGCTAAGCAGACCGGACGCCCCTTTGAGCAGCGCGATCGTGTTGGCAAGTTCCGGATGTCCTTGCACATACGGCACATTGCCGTATGCAAATACCTCGACCCAGTTTTTTTCGCTGGTAAGCCAACGCAGCGTATCGAAAGCATGAGGTCCACCGCCGAGAAACGTAGTCTGGGGCCGTTTTGGATCGAAACGCCAGTGCGGCTCGTCCGTCTCCGGTTCCCTGAGCCGATGGCCCTCCATCCGCAGATTGTGCAGATACCCCGCCTCGCTGTGAAAGATATTCCCCCAGAACCCTTCTTCCGCCATCTTTTTGGCCGCTTCCAGATACGGAAACCAGCGGACTTCGTTACCCATCGCATAAATGAGCCCCGTTTTTTCCTCCAAGGCCACAAGCCGTTCGAGCTCCAAGATCTCGTACGCCGCCGGAATCTCGCTAAGCACGTGTTTTCCCGCTTCCATCGCCTGAATCGCCTGTCCCGCATGGAGATGGTCCGGGGTACCGATAACCACGAGGTCGATGGTTTTGTCTTCCAACATCGCCTCAAAGGATGAGTAGGTACGCGATATCTCGTGTTTGTGAGCCGCCTGTTCCGCCCGATGCGGACGGATATCACAGATACCCGACAACACAAGGTCGTCGAGAAAGGCGTCGCGGCAGTGGCGCATAAACAGCGCCCGCCCCGCGCCCACAATACCTACGCGAACCGGGTGGGACATAAAAAAACCTCCATAGCCACCATCACTCAGGTGGAGACGATCGATCTAAATCGCAATGGGCTTCCTTGATTTCAGTGTCCATGACCGGGACGCGCAGCGCGGTAATGCTGGGCAATGAGGTCCGCGCCAAAATCGTTTGCCGGATCACGCCAAACCGAATGGATGTGGTTGGCGTCGTTTTGCGTGTTGTCGTATTCCACAAGAAAGCGGGGACTCTGGATCCGGTAATAGTGCGGTTGCCGTTTTTCCAGCCCACCCGCCCAAGCCAGATGAATAGACTCGATTCCCATACGGGAGAGTCGTTCGGATTCGAGTTCCGCCACAGCGTCAGGCATCCGATGGATGTATTCTCGAACAAGCGACCGGAGAATTTCTTTTTGGCCCGCGGTCATGGACGCGGCGGAAAGTCCCTTGGGAGTGGTCGTGTAGCGTATGACCTCGTACGACATCGGGGTGCGGGATACCCGTTCGGCGGGAACGGTCGTTTCTACGACAAACGGTTGGTTGGCGGTGACGATGTCGGAAGGAGCGTCGGGCCAGAGAAGTGCGACGGCGCGCTGTCCCTCGTCGAGCGAACGAATCAGTTCCCGCGCCACATCCTCCACGCCGGCCAGCGGGCGAAGCGCCGCTACCGCACTCAGCGCCGCCTCTCCCGGATTTGACCCGAAAAACGTAGGCGTCGGCGCGACGATCATACCTTGGGCTATCGTATAGTTGAGCGAGATGTGATGCCCTTCAAATTTCCAACCCCACAAACCGGTGTCGGACGGCGCGCCAAAAAGACTCAGAAAGTAGTTGCCTGTGTCACGTCCTTCGTGTGGGCGCGTCCATCCTTCGATCATGTCGAGCGCGGTCTCGATACCGATGATGGTAGAGGCCGTGATAAACCCGGAACGGCTCAGCCCGGTGGAGACGAGTTTGAACGCCAACCGGCGCTGGGGATAGTCCATTTCGCCGATCGACAACCCCTTACGGTCCATCATGGGCACGTAGTCCCAGAACGTGCGCGTATCCTGATCGGCAAAATCAAACGTCGCCTTTGTGTGTTGGCCGGGAGACAGGGCAGATAGAAAGATGGCCGCAGCCTCTCCCATGCGTTCCGCCAGACGCCGAATGGCGTCGGTGGTCAGAAGATCGGTGTCGTAGGCGCTCATGTGTGCTCCGGAAGAAGGGGGAAAGGGTACATAATACCGATTGGGGATTTTGCTCCCTGTAATGATATGCTCCATACCGGAGATTGGCAACGGAGGAATGGACGGATACGGTCTTCCTCGGCACTTTTCGCCGCTTGAGATATTCCACACATGCGGGTATATTGGGGTTTAGAGGGTATAGGCCGGATGCATACACAAACGCTGTTGGGGGTGGTGCAGGGCGATCGTTTTATCCCCGCGCTCCATTCGACCTTTTGAGGATGACCCAGTCTTTATGGAAGGGACTCTGATGTTGCGTAACAAGGATATAGCGGATCGTTATGGCGTGGGTTGTATATGGTAAACCTCTCTCCCCGCGCCCGTGCGATCCATGACGCCAGTACGATCGTGGTCATGCACGACCATCGTCCGGTTGCCGAAGACGCCCCGCGCATGATCGTCGGTGGCGTGACGGCCAAGGTGTACATGGTCGGCGTGGACGTGGATATCGGTCCGGATTTTATGGCAAGCGCCGCGATCCGAGACGGGTGGAGCGTCCGTGCCCGCGCCGAAATCGAGACGACGCTGGCCGTGATTTCCGCCGATCCGCATCTTGTGTCGGCAAATTCGGCGGCGAACATCCGTCGCGCCAAAGCCGACGGCAAAGCCGCCATCGTCCTCGGCGTCGAAGGTGGCAAACTGCTCGAAGGTCATCTTTCTTGGGTAAAGGAGTTTTACGACACCGGGCTTCGGCAATTCCAGCTTTGCTGGGCCGTTCCCAATCAGCTTGTCGAAACGGACCACCTGACGGATTTTGGCAAGACGGTCGTAAAGGAATGCGACCGGCTCGGTCTGATCGTGGACCTGACGCATTTTCGTGAACGCGCGTTCTACGAGGTCATGGAGATCGTCGAGCGTCCCCCCATCGTATCCCACGGCGCGGGCGGAACCGACGGGCTGGACGACCGCCGTATCGAGGCGATAGCCGCAAAAGGAGGCATGATCGGTATCCATTTCTACTCGTCGTATCTCGGTCCGTCTCCCACGGTAAACCACGTGGTGCAGGCTATCCAATATCTGACCGCGCGTGTGGACATCCGGCATGTCGGTTTTGGCATCGACTTCTTTCCTACCAAAGGCCCTTGGCGCGACTTTCAGCACGGACAAGGCACGACCGACGTATCGTGGGCCATCCCGGATCTGTCGCACATGCCGCTTGTTACCCAGTCACTCGTGGAAAACGGCTATACCGATACCCAGATATCGGGTCTGCTCGGCGGTCATTTTCTGGATTTGATGGAACGAGTGGCAGGGTGAGACCGTATAAAGTGAAATCAGCGTTGATCCTCGATAAGAAGCCGACCCCGATTTCGCGGACAGCGTGTTCGATACGGATATACGAAGAAATCTTTATGACTCGATAGCTTGTCCTGATTATGCAGAAAACGAGTCGCCGTCTTCTTGCGGCGGAGCGCCAGTTGGAAGCAGGCGATTACGACTTTGCCAGTTCCCGTTAAGGCATGGGAGAATGAAGACCTATGGCCGTCGCCATAGCAAGTTTACAAATTTGTTGAGATCGTCCTATCTATGGCTCTGTGTTGCGGGTCGAAAGCTTGAGTGCTAGCTTGATGCGTTGGAACGGAGTCGGCTCATGCAAAACATTAAATTTGCCCTTATCCTTCTCACCTTGCCCCTTCTCTTCACCCAATGCGGCAACGATCCCGTGTCGGCGCGGCAGGCGCTCGCATCGCTCAATGTCTCCGAGAAAAAGCTCGTCGCCTCCACCCATGTGTTCGGGTTCGATCTGTTTGGGCGGATCGCGGCCGCGCAACCCGGCAAAAATGTCTTTATCTCGCCGTTGAGCGCGTCGATGGCGCTTGGCATGGCCTTAAACGGCGCCGACGGAACGACCGAAACGGCCATGCGTGAGACCCTCGGTCTGACCGGGCTGTCCGCAGAAGACGCCAACGCGGCTTACCGTCATGTCATCGACCTGTTGCTCAGCCTCGACCCAAAAGTGCAGATGGAACTGGCCAACTCGATCTGGTATCGCAAAGAATACACCTTTGAATCCGCGTTTTTGAACGCCAACAAAACCTATTTCAGTGCCCAGGTGCAAGGCTTGGATTTTGACAGTCCATCCGTAAAAGACACGATCAACAAGTGGGTAAGCGACCATACGCACGGACGCATCCCTGACATCGTAGACGGCATTTCGCCGCAAACCGTGATGTTTCTGATCAACGCCATCTATTTTAAAGGAACGTGGGCCTATCGCTTTGAGAAAAACGATACCCGTCAAGAATCGTTTTATCCGACGGACGATGTAACGATAAGCGTTCCTATGATGCGTCAGATGGGCCGGTTTGGGTATCTGGAAACGGAAAACTTTCAAGCGGTGGAGTTGCCCTATGGAAACAAAGAGTTTTGTATGACCGTCCTACTCCCCAACCCCAGCGTGGCTATCGACGACTTTATCGGGACGATCACCCCGGAGTTGTGGGACGACTGGACGAGCCGGTTGGTCGTGCGTGAGGCGGACATTGCGCTGCCTCGGTTCAAATTCTCGTACGAGCGAACGCTCAACGACGATCTCATGGCGCTGGGCATGGGAGTCGCCTTTTCATCGACCGAAGCGGACTTTACACGCATGTATCCACCCGGAGAACTTTTTATCAGCAACGTCAAGCAGAAGGCGTTTGTCGAGGTAAACGAAGAGGGAACCGAAGCCGCTGCCGCTACGTCGGTGGAAGTCAGCGTTACCTCCATCGGCGATACGGTGGCGATCCGCGTAGACCGCCCGTTTGTGTTCGCCATCCGGGAACGACAATCCGGCACGATCATGTTTGTGGGGCGGGTGATACATCCGAAGTTTGAAGGGTGAAGAAAGTTTCAAGTTAAAAAGAGTTACGTGTTTATCCTTATAGCCTGTGTCCTAAGTTCACATACACCTCTCTTGCGCCAAAGCTGGCCGAGCCGTAGTGTACTTCCAGAGGTCCTAAGGGCGTGTCCAGCCCGATCCCGCCGCCGACGCCGTGCCGCAGGTCGTCCCAGCGGAAGTCCTGACGTTGCTGCCATACCCCGCCATAATCGTAGCGGGCTTCTGCAAACACCCTTGGATAAAGTCGGGCACGTAGCATCACGCTTCCCTGAAACAGATAGTCCCCCCGAAACTGATCCGCACGATACCCGTAAAAACTATCCATACCGCCGAGCGCGAACTGTTCCGAAAAGGGTATGTCACCCTCCCCAACCCCAAATACTATCTTGGGGCGAAGGGTCAGTCGTTGGGCCAGCGTCCGATACCACTCGAAAGAGCCGTAACCGAGCAGAAAACGCTGATGTCCGCCAAACACCGCCCCTGCCGTTTCCAGTCGGGTTTCGTGCAGATGCCCGTTTGCAGGAAACGGATACCGGTCCAAATTGTCTACCTGCGATTTGACGATCAGGCTTCGGATGTCGCCGCGTCCTGAAGGCGCGCGTCCGGTGTACGGTCGGTCGGTCACCCCTTCGACGCGAGCCGTAAGCGATACGGCGCCAAACCGGGCGATCTGCTGTCCGATGGTCGCACGGATGCCATGACGGGTTTCGCGAAAATCTCCCACTCGGCGCAATCCGTCGTATACGTACCGGTCGTGCTCGTGCCGATATCCGGAAAGACGATAGGTCAGATAGGTTTTGAATACCCGGTCCGAACGCAAGTCAACGTCATAGTGTCGCCGTCTGTTACCATACAAGGCCCGATTGGCAAGAGACGCGCCGGTTCCGAACAGGTTGGCCTCGGTCAGCGCCAGAGAACCCTCGCCGTAGCGCTCCCTGTCGAACCGTGCTCCCAGTTTGACGATATGCGAAGGATGTTCCCGTAAGCGGATCATCACCACGGGGCGGTTGTTTTCTCTGACGATGTCGAGCGCCGCCGATTCGAAAAGCCCGGTTCCGTATATGGCGACGATACCTCGGTTCGCTTTGGGGGCATGATAGACATCTCCCGCCCGAAGCGGAAACTCGCGCAAGATGACCCCATCTCGCGTCCGGCGGTTGCCTTCGACGCGAACGGCGGCGATACGGCCTTCGTTGATGACGGCGAGAACCTCCCCTGTAGCGGGATCGAGCGTAAAGGTTTCGAGACGGGCAAGCGTGCGACCTCGGTCGTGAAACCATTTGAGTATCGTGTCGCCGTCTTGTCGGAGTCGTTTTAGATCGACGGGCCGTCCGATGCGGGATTGCAGAAGTCCGACCAGCACGAACGAGTCGGTTACGGAAACCCCTTCCATCCTAAAACCCGTCAGCAAAGGCGTTTCGGTCACGAGGTAGCGGACGTGGCGGTCCTGCGGCGTACCGGTCACCTCGGCTTCCACATCGGCAAACGTCCCCAGTCCGTAGAGCATGGCCAAATCCTGACGGATCAGGTCGTTGGATGCCGGACCACCGGGTTGTACCCTAAGCGCGGCTTCCAGCCGTTTTTCGTCCTGCGGCGCGCACCCGGCGATCGACACTCGGCCTGCCGATTCGTCGTCCGAAACCGGTTTATGGTGCGTTTTCATGAACGCGCGAATCGCTGAAAGATGCGGTCCCACACTTTCGTATCCTTGACGGATCAACTCGTCGATACGGGTAAAGGAAGAGGAGGGATGATCGCCGATGGCCGGTGTGATCAGTAGGTCGGCGGCGGCTTTTTGGGTCTGGGAGGCGCGGATGACCGAAATCGAGATCACCTGATCTATGATGTCCCACGGAGCTGCCAACTGATCACGCGTGCGCAGTTCGTCCTGTGTGTTGACCGCCACGACGAAATCGCTGCCCATCTCTCTTGCCAGATCGACCGGAAGCGCTTCGACGATACCACCGTCCGACAGCAGACGGCATTCCCGTTCAACCGGCTGAAAGATGACCGGAACGGCGGAGGAGGCCCGCATGGCTTCGGCGAGGTTGCCATGATCCATCACGACTCGCTGACCGGACGTCAGATCGGTTGCTACGGCTTTGAACGGGATGGAAAGCCGGGAGAAGTCGCCGGCGGCTCGATAATCAGCCGAAAGGACAAGCGAGGTAAAAAGATGTTGAAGTTTCTGCCCTACGGACAATCCGCCCGGAATCGAAAGTCGAAACCCTCGTATCCGGAATTCGATGGTATGGTCTGTCTGATCTGGCTTGCGTGTGACAAACAGACTCTGCCGGGATGGGTCGTTCCGGAACAACTGCCCCCAGTCGGTATGAAGCGCCAAATGGCGCAGGCTGTCCGCCGGATAGCCTGCGGCGTACAAACCGCCGATGACCGCCCCCATGCTGCTTCCGGCGATAAAATCTACCGGAATCCCGGCTTCTTCGAACGCTTTTAGCACGCCGATATGGGCAAATCCTCGCGCACCGCCCCCACTCAATGCCAGCCCTATCCGGGACCGCATCTCCGGAGACCGATGAAGCAGGTCTAACTTCTCGCCGACAGGGTTGAGCCGGACGGTCCGGGCGGGTGGAGTCTCTTGGGCGGTGGAAAGGTTCGCCTCAAGCATCACCCCGGCCACAAAGAGAATGAAAAAAAATTTCATTTCTTCTCCAGTGGCATGGAAACCCCATCAGCTTGCTGTGGGGAGGAATGCCATAAAGGGTTGACAGTGAGAAACCCACTGACAAATAACGACCTGTTTTGTATGCTATGGATATGAAACTTACTATCTCCCTGAAACTTCTTCCAGCATCGCCGCGCAGAACATCCGCGGGGCCGCTATCAACCGGCCAATCGTGGACAACGCCTTTGGTGTTGAACTACAAACCCCCTTGCTTGCTACGGGGTAGTTGATACGCTCCACCCGAAGACAAGGGAGGTGGAAAACTCGAAGGGGTAAAGTTTAAAAAAATACCGTGTTGCTACAGACAAGAAACCTGTTGCACTTTCGCGACGCAAGCAGGTTTCGCAGGCCAGCGCGTTCGGGCGAGACGGCAATTGGCTTGAAACGGGATGTATATACTTATATACTGAGCACGGATAGAAAAAATGATTATGCCAGGCCGTTCGCGGTGAGCCTGCTGAGACGTGAGCCTGACGAACGGATGAGATCGCCGGAGCATCCCAAATAGTGACCGTCCTCAGTATAACTATGGACACGCGGGAAAAAAAGTTCTACATTCACGACAACACAGACAAGACACCTATCGGAAAGCCAGTTGCGTTAAACAAGGACAAGCCGGAGGGTGCCGGCGATACCGAGGCCGTTTTTCTTTACCCTACACCCATCAAACTTTTATGTCTTCTTTTCATGACGAGATCCGGGCGGTCGTTTCCGACTATGTACCGGTAGACGAAGAAACGCTGACGCAGTATGCGGTTGACGGCCTGACGCCGTCCGCTGTGGTCGCGCCGGACAGCTTGGAGTCGCTCTCCGGGCTCATGCGGCTGGCTTCGGAGCGTGGGTTGGCGGTCGTTCCGCGCGGCGGCGGAACTCGAATGAATATTGGGTTGCCGCCGGAAAGAGTGGATCTCGTGGTGTCGCTTGCCCGTCTGAATCGTATGACCGAACACGAGCCGGCGGATCAGACCGCTACGGCGCAGGCCGGTATGCGCATGACCGATCTTCAAGAGACGCTAAGCCGTGCGGGACAGTATCTTCCGCTCGATCCGGCACACATGGATCGGTGCACGCTGGGCGGTGTGATCGCGTCCAATGCCAGCGGGCCGCTCCGCTGGACGTACGGCACGGCGCGTGACATGGTCATCGGAACAAAGATCGTCCAAGTCGATGGCAAAATCGTCAAATCCGGTGGTAAAGTAGTCAAAAATGTAGCGGGGTACGACCTAAACAAAATGTATATCGGTGCATTTGGAACGCTGGGTATCCTTGCCGAAATCACGCTCAAGTTGCAACCTTTACCTGAGACACGACAAGCGATGATCGGTCGTTTTCCATTTGTATCTTCTGCGATGGACATGGCGTTTCGTGTGTTAGAGTCAAACATCATGCCGGCTTTTCTGGAGATCGCCAATCCGGTCCCTGTGGGGATACTGGCTCGTAAGATGGGGGGAGGGCTGGGTGATGCGGGTTTTCCCCTGATCGTGGGGGTGGTAGGTGCGCAGGAGACGGTAGCTTGGCAGATGGCGGAAACGGAACGACTGTTCCGTCAGGCCGGAGCCCTAAAGATCATTCCGCTCGAAGACGAGCGATACCGGGTGGCGTTTGACGTGTTGCGGGAGTTTCCGTCGGGTGAAGTGGTTCCGCATGGCATGTCGCCGGGAATCACCTGCCGGATTGGCGTTCCTCCCGAACATATAGGGACCCTATATCAGGCGATGGAAAACTATTGCCAAAAAGCGAGAATCGGTTGCGGCATGACGGGACATTTCGGCAACGGCACGTTGACCTTTGTCTTCTATCGGGAAACGTCTTTTATTGAGACAGATGTCGATACCCTCTCGGATATCGTAGAAGAGTTGCAACGTACCGCTTCCGGTTTGGAAGGTTTCTGCGTGGTGGAGCATGCGCCGGCGTTTCTCAGAAAACGTCTGGCGGTATGGGGTTCGCCGCGTCCCGAATGGGGACTCATGCGTACGCTCAAAGACCGTTTCGATCCCAAGCGTCTTCTCAATCCCGGTCGGTTTGTCGGGGGGATTTGAGCGCTATGGTGAGCGCCATCTTTTCGACACGATCGCAAAGCCCCAAGACGCCCCGCAGCGTTTGTTAGAGCCATGGCGAAAGACTTGCACCGCGAGAGTCTTCAAAACCGTCTCCGTAGGGGGGTAGCATCATGAAATTCCCTAAGTTCGTCCGCATCCGCCAGCGTTTTGATGCTCCCGTCATTCGGGATATTCCGGCGACGACCGAGGCCGAGGTAGGCCGCATGATCGAAGAGACCGGTTTGCGTCCGGGTGCTTCTGTAGCGGTGGCCGCCGGTAGCCGGGGCATCGTAAACATCGGGACGATTGTAAAACATACCGTGGCGGCGTTTCAAAAAGCGCAGATGCGGCCTTTTGTCGTCCCTGCGATGGGAAGTCACGGGGGAGCGACCTCCGAGGGGCAACGCCGCATTTTGGAACATTACGGCATCCAAGAGGCGGAGATCGGATGTCCGGTATATTCGGATATAGAGCCGGAGCATATCGCCGAAACACCGGACGGGCTTCCTGTATACGTGGATCGGAACGCGCTGCGCGCCGATCATATCGTGGTCGTAAACCGTATCAAGCCGCATACCGACTTCGAGGGTAATATAGGCAGTGGTCTCATGAAAATGATGGCGATAGGTTTGGGTAAACAAAAGGGAGCAAGCTACTATCATGCCGCTGTGTTCCAGTACGGTTTCGAGCGTATGATCACCTCGGTGGCGCGTGTGGTGATGGAAAAAACGCCGATCGCCTTTGGCATCGGGATCATCGAGAACGCCTACGATGAAACCGCGCACATCGTGGGGATTCCGAAAGCCGACCTTGAACGCAAGGAACGCGAGTGGTTCGGGGAGGCAAAGCGGCTCATGGCAAAACTTCCCTTTGACGAGTTGGACGTGCTGATCGTAGACGAGATGGGCAAGAACATCAGCGGGACCGGCATGGACACCAACATCATCGGACGACGGATGCAGGATTTCGAGGCCGAGCCGGTTTCTCCGAAAATTTTACGGATCGTGGTGCGAGGGCTTACCGAAGAGAGCGAAGGCAACGCCACGGGCGTAGGATTGGCCGACTTTACCACACGACGTCTGGTCGATCAGATCAACCATCGGTATACGTATATCAACTCGATTACGGGTATGGGGCCGCAAAAATCCCGTATCCCGATTTTTTTTGATACCGATCGAGAAGTGCTCGAAGCGGCTTTTTCGACGATCGGTATGATTCCGGCGGCGCACAGCCGCGCGGTGCATATCCGGAATACGCTTCATATCGGCGAGGTGGCGATATCGGAAAAACTTCTTGAGGCCGCTGCCGATCGGGACGATATAGAGGTGCTGGGTAAAACGGAAGATCTTGTTTTTGACGACACCGGTGGACTGGCACCCGTTTTCTGATCCGACAAATGGAGTTGCGGTACCGATTTTGGATTGCGAAGATCAACCCTCTTGAATATCGGCGATCAGACGATAGGATATACGGTTTTCAGGATGGGAACGGGTATAAAATTCGCCGATGTGGATAAAAGTATTGACAAGGATGGCTCGTTCGGGTATATTGTGGGGCTGTTTTTAGTGGTTCCGGGATAAAAAACGGATCCTTGCAGCGTCTGTCGGGCGGCAAAAGCGGAGACGCGCCGGTCGCTGGCATCCATGGAGGTGGCGCTTTGGAAGCATTGGGATTAATCGAAACGAAAGGGTTGGTCGCTGCGATCGAGGCCGCCGATGCCATGGTCAAGGCTGCCAAGGTAAGTCTGATTGGCAAGGAAAAGATCGGCGGGGGGTATGTCACCGTGATGGTGCGGGGCGATGTGGGCGCGGTCAAGGCGGCGACGGATGCCGGCGCGGCGGCGGCGGCGCGGGTAGGAGAAGTCGTTTCGGTGCATGTCATTCCAAGACCTCATGCGGACGTGGAATCGATTCTTCCCATCTCCGTTGCATGACAACGCTCCACAGGCAGGGTAATATGTCGGATGCGATCGGGATGATCGAGACGCGCGGGTTGGTAGGGGCCATAACAGCCTCGGACGCCGCGCTGAAAACCGCCGATGTGGCGCTCAAAGGCACGGAACGGGTGGATCCGGCGCTGGTAACGGTAACGGTAACCGGCGAGGTAGCGGCGGTACGCGCGGCGGTGGACGCCGGCGCGGCGGCAGCCGAAAAGATAGGCGAACTGATTGCTTCTCACGTCATTGCACGCCCTCACCCGGAAGTCGATCCTCTCTTCGGTTCTGCGCCGTCTGGTTCTTTTCCTGCCGAAAAACCCCAATCCCACGATACATCGTCTACCGGAAAAAATGTTCCCGATTTTTCGCGTCAGGATTTGGAAACCATGCCGGTTACGGAACTGCGACGCCTTGCCCGTCAAATAGCCGATGTGGGGTTGAGGGGCAGAGCCATTTCCGGAGCGACTCGTCAAGAACTCTTAAAGGTGTTGAGCCGTACCGCAAGGTCGTAAAGAGGGCGTACGCGCTGAGACCACAAACAAGGAGTCGGGAAAAAGCGTGAGTATATCTGCGAGAAGAACGTATTACCGGGAAGAAAGGTCGTTGGATCAGTATTTGCTGGAAATCGGAGATGTTCCGCTTTTGACAGCCGAAGAGGAAATCGAACTCGCCCGAAGCATTCGTAAAGGGGACGAAAAAGCCCTCGAAAAACTGACACAGGCGAATCTGAGATTTGTAGTCAGCGTTGCCAAGCAGTACCAGCATCAGGGGCTTTTTCTTGCCGATCTGATCAACGAAGGCAATTTGGGACTCATCAAAGCCGCCAAGCGATTTGACGAAACCAAAGGGTTCAAATTTATCTCCTATGCGGTGTGGTGGATTCGTCAGGCCATCTTGCAGGCACTGGCTGAGCAGTCACGTATCGTACGCCTGCCGCTGAATCGAGTCGGAAAACTTCATAAGATCGGCCGCATATCGAGCGATCTCGAACAGGAATTCGGTCGAGAACCAAGCACGGATGAAATCGCCGAAGAGATGTCGCTGAGTTCGGGTGAGGTCACCGATACGTTGCGAATGTCCAGCCGGCACCTGTCGCTCGACGCGCCTTTCAGTCCGGGAGAAGACAACCGCCTGCTCGATCTGATCGAAGACGAACTCCAAGTATCGCCCGACGAGGCGCTGATGGAAGATGCGCTCAAGAGCGATATTCTTCACGCGCTCAATTCTCTTACCGAGCGCGAGTCCGAGGTGATTTCGTTGTATTTCGGTCTAAACGAAGACCGATCTTATACGCTCGAGGAAATCGGCGCTCGGTTCGGACTTACACGGGAGCGTGTGCGTCAAATCAAAGAGAAAGCGATACGCCGTCTTCGTCACGCTTCCCGAAGCCAGAGGCTACGTTCTTATATGAACTAAAGAGCGGTCTTTGCATCGAAAAAAATTAAAAAAGAGATTCAAAAATCAGTTGACAAGGGTTTCCGTTTCCGGTATCCTTGTATCGTCTTTTTCCCACGGTTCAAGCGGTCGTGCCGTATAACAAACCTGACCGCAGACTGTAAAATTCCTTAACTGAAGGTGTGCCAAGCGGTTTTGCTATCAGACCGCAAAGGGTCCGCCCCTATTCTGGAGCATGATCACCCAGGCTCCGGGACGAACCCAGTCAAGGAATTTTTGTCTCGAAATCTTTCTAACATGTACACCATGTGCATACCGACTTAACGGAGTGACTCCCAAGGTCGGCCCCCTGCGGGAGGTTAAAATGGCCCTGCGCAAGCGACTGACACTTGTCCTGATTCCTCATAGCCACGCCCCTGTAAGGGAATTCGGATCGCTTGCGTTAATTTGCGGCGTTCTGCTGATCATGCTGACGGGTTACGGCATATTTGGCCACGCCGTTCCATACGCCCGGTCGCTGTGGGCGTCCCAAAATGGTACGGGGAACAGTGCCGGAAATCGGCCCTTGAGCCTCCAACTCGAAGAAATGAAAACATTGGTCGCCACCCTTAGAGCACAGATGGGCGAAATGGTCGAACGCGAACAGGCGGCCCGGCTGGCCGTCGGTCTGCCTCACATCGACCTGGATGTGCGCAAGGTAGGCGTCGGCGGTCCTGAGACGCCCGGATCAAAGGCTCCTGCCGGTACCGTCGGCCAAGTCCAAGCCGATCTCGAACAGTTGCTCCGCGAAGCCAAACTTCAAAATGCCAGCCTTCAATCCATTATTCGAAAAGCACAGGCGGACAAGACCTACTGGCGACATATCCCCACAGTCCGTCCAGTAGAAGGAACCACAACCAGTACGTTTGGCATGAGAAGCGACCCCTTTACCGGTCTGCGCCGCATGCACGCCGGCTACGATATTGCCGCTCGGCCCGGTGAAAAAGTGCGAGCGACAGCCGATGGCGTAATCGTCAACATCGGTATGGATGTAAACTACGGACGCTTTATCGAAATTGACCACCGTAACGGGTATATGACCCGTTACGGCCACCTGTCCAAAGTCATCGGAACGACGGGCGCGCGCACAAGCCGGGGCGATATCATCGGCCACGTCGGCAACTCCGGACGCGCCAGCGGGTATCATCTCCACTACGAGGTCCACCGTAATGGTCGTATCGTCGACCCGGCAGCCTACTTCTTCCCGGAAAACGAAATCGTAGACTGAACCTGCTCCAACCGCATACAAAATAAAAACGCCGGAGTTTTCACTTTCACTCCGGCGTTTTTATTTTCTTCTTATCCCTGTCTTGCTATAATCCAACACTCAAAATTACCAATGGGTTACCCGACTTTCTCCAACGCAAAATCCACCTCTATCCGTCCTACCGTTTCTCCTCGCGTATTGAGCACTTCCGGAAACCCGGCATAGCTTTCCAGATTTTTCAGCGCAGTTCCGGAAAGTACATCGAGTTTACGCAGGACGGCCATCGTCACGGCCGGCGCATAGGTATAGTCGGCGTTTTCGATTTTGACGGCGATACCGATACCGCGTCCGGGCAACCCGACACACTGAAGCGCTGCGGCTCCGGATTTGCATACCACGCTACCGCCGGCCTCGCGCATGAGGTCCGTATCAAATCGGCGCGTACCCGCTACCATGTGCGGATGGCGCATCATGGCGTTTCCGAGCCGAGTCAATGCTTCGGACCGCGAATCTGAAAGCCCATCCGGTTGCGCCAATAGAGCAAAAGCGCGTGCCATACCCCGGATGGGTTTGGCAAACACCGGAACGCCGCAGCCATCCACCCCGATACGGATTTCCGAAACGGGACAGCCCGACAACTCGCTCAAGTTCTTCAGGATTTTCTGTTGAAGCGGGTGGGCCGGATCTCTATAGGTGGCGGTCGGCCAACCCAGGTGTCGGCTGCCGGCCAGCATACCCGAATGTTTGCCTGAACAGTTGCTGTAAACCCGGGTTGGCTCCTGATCGGCTGCCAACGTTTGTCGCGTAAAAGACCGATCCACCTCATGCGTCCCGCACTGCAAATCTTCTTCGGTCAACCCCGCTTTGCCCAAGATCGAACGCACCGCGTCCGTATGAAAATCTTCCGCGTTGTGGGAAGCACAGGAGACGGCCAGTTCCGGCTCGCTAAGCCCGAATGCGTCGGCAGCGCCCGACTCCACCAACGGCAGTGCCTGCAACGGTTTTGAAGACGACCGCCAGTAGGTAAGATAGGACGGATCGCCAAGGCTGTAGAGCAGACGTCCTTGCGTATCGACCACGGCGATGTGGGCGCGATATATCGCTTCTACTATGTCTCCGCGGTAAGCGCGGACGGCTGCATTATTCATACTCTTCCCCATAGGCAAGCGTCATCCCGTAGCATTCCGGCACGAGGGTTTGGTAGACCGCGAACGGGCTACCTCGGTTACGATTTGCATTCGGACAACGCCGCCTCGAAAATGTGGATGGCAAGATCAATCTCGGCCGGCTCGATGATCAGCGGCGGCATAAACCGTATCGTGCTTTTGCCGCAAGTGAGGATCAACATCCCTTTTTGAAAACATCTTTCGATGACCCGCTGGGTCAAGTCGGGATCGGGGCGTCGTTCGTCGCGCACCAATTCGACGCCCACCATAAGCCCTTTGCCACGTACGTCGCCGATACAGGCATGCCGGCTCATCAGCGTTTTCAGACCGGCCATGAGCCGTTCACCCATCTGTTTGGCATTGTCCATATATCGGTTTTGTACGAGCCGTATCGTCGCCAGCGCCGCCGCACAGGAAACGGGATTTCCGCCAAAGGTGCTGGCATGGGCGCCGGGCGGCCACGTCATCAGGTCTTGTCGCGCAAGGGTCACACCGAGCGGCATGCCGGAGGCAATGCCTTTGGCTACCGCCACGATATCCGGCGAAACACCCCAGTGCTCAATGGCGAACATCGTACCGGTCCGCCCTATACCGCATTGCACTTCATCGGCGATAAGCAGAATGCCGTGCCGGTCCGCTACTTCCTTGAGCGCCTGATGATATTCCGGTGGCGGGACGACATACCCGCCTTCACCCTGTATGGGTTCCACCAAGATCGCCGCCACCTCTTCGGGTGACGTTTCATACCGGAACAACGTATCTTCGATAAAAGATACGCAGGCATACTTACAGGAAGGATAGACAAGATTATATGCACAATGATAACAGTTGGCGTAGGGGATATGTAGGACACCGGGGACCAGCGGAGCAAAGCCTTTGCGGTGAATCGGCTTGCTGGCGGTCAGCGAAAGCGCGCCGAGCGTGCGTCCGTGAAACCCGCCGTAAAACGCGATGATCTTTTGCCGTCCGGTAGCGTAACGCGCTAACTTGAAAGCGCACTCTATGGCTTCCGCTCCGGAGTTGGAGAAAAACACCCGCCGAGGACCGCCGCCGGGAGCCAATCGGGCAAGCGTCTCCGCCAGTTCGATCTGCGCGGGATAATAAAAGTCCGTCCCAGACATGTGGATGAGTTTTTCGGCCTGATCTCGAATCGCTTGAACGACTTCCGGGTGGCAGTGTCCCGTGGAACACACGGCCAATCCGGCACTGCAATCGAGATACCGATTTCCGTCCACATCCCATACCCATACGCCTTCTCCGCGTTCCACCACGCAGGGATACGGACGGGTATACGACGGTGAGATGTACCGGTCGTCGCGGTGTATCCACGACTGCGCTTGAGGTCCCGGTGGGGGGGCGATGATTTGGGGAGAAGTGTAAGACATGGCAGGGCCTTTCGTCCAAAGCACGACAAACCAAAGTATCAACGTCGAAGGTGGTCTGTCAAGCCGTGCTGCAAACAAAAGACCGGTTACGCCAGTGTCGCGCGTAACCGGTCCGAAAAGCAAGGTCGGTTATTCGAATTACCGAACCGTACGTCGACGCGACTTGCGTGATTCGAACAACTTGTTCATACGCTCCTGAAGCACTTCGAGTTTGAACGGTTTGGCCATCACGTCGTCGGCGCCGGCGGCCTTGATTTTTTCCGTGTTGCCGTCTTCCGGGTGGCCGGTAATCGCCAGTATTTCGATGTGATTCGTATCCTTGGATGCCTTGATTTTCTGGCAGACCTCAAACCCGTTCATCATGGGCATCATCAAATCCAGAATCACCACATCCGGCTCGAAGGCCATGACCTGCACACCGGCCTCGTAACCGTCGGTCGCCGAGGCGCAGTCATAACCACCTATATTGGTAAAATAATCGACGATGCTGGAAACGAGCGTAGTATCGTCGTCTACGACAAGCAGTTTGGGTTTGCGTCGATACGGCCAGTCGTACGCCGGCATGCCGTAACGCGCCAGAAAGTCGTCAAACTCGTCCATCAGTATCCGATGATGCCCGCCGGGCGTTTCGAAGGCTGGCAACTTGCCTTGTCTGATCCAATTCTTTACCGTTTCGTAGGTTACCTCACAATGTTCGGCAACCGTGCCTGTCGTGATCGAAGTTCGTCTCTTCATGATGTCGCCCCGCTCTTAAAAACCGTTTTTCATGGTGAAGGATTTACGACCGTATAGATCGGGAAAATCTCCGCAAGTGAGTCTTCATGTTTGTCGATTCGGTCATGGATATACATATACTACTATAACTTATAAAGATATAAATATCCCATTTTTGTCAAGAATCATGGTGAAATTTCTTTCTACGCCAATATATACACCATATACACCGATAACGAAACGAAATTCAAGAAAATTTTATTTAAAAAATGTTTAATAAAATCGGACCGGTCATATAGTGCCACCCTACGGATCGTCGCCCGCTCCATCTTCCTGTGATAATGTTTAATAAAATCGGACCGGTCATATAGTGCCACCCTACGGATCGTCGCCCGCTCCATCTTCCTGTGATGGGGATTTCGACGTTGACGTCTTTTGCTTGCCGTGTACATTATTACACTCCCGCTTTGGTCGTCTTTTTTTAAGATGTTGCCTGACAGGCGTATGATGTCCACAGAAACCGGCGCTCCGGATGTTTAACCCGCGTCCCGCGATCAGGCACGCGAGGCGCTTTACCAGCGTTTTTCCCGATGGGGACGCTGGAAAATGCGGATACGTCACGTTCTTAGGAGCGTAGGCTGGCTGGTTTTCGTCCAGACCGTAGCTTCCGGAAAAAGGATACTGGAAGCCGTCCTATCGCTCACGCTGCTTATCGTTTTGTCACCTTTGTTTTTTCTGCTGACAACCGCCGTTTATCTTGCCGGAGGGCGACTGGAGCGCATCCCGTGCTTGGGTCGTTGGTGCGAGCCATTTTACGAATATTGGTTTACCGCGCCCACGGGATTTTTCGGACGATGTGTGCTCCGGCGTTATTGAATATCCTCAAGGGAGACATGTCCTTTGGTCGGTCCGCGCGTTGTAGCGCCTGGCGAAATCAGCCCTCGCGAACAGACCGCAAGAAAACGATATAACGTCCGCCCCGGGCTGGTATGTCTGTGGTGGATAAGCAAACGCGCCAATATCGCCTACGGGTCCGAGGTGGAAGCGGATGGCGAATACGTCGATACTTTTTCGGTATGGGGCGATGTCGGCATCACGTTGCGGTCGATTCCTGCGATACTCTAGGGCGAAGGTGTGGCGACCGCGCCGGACGAGTTGACGATTCTCGATATACCCATCCACAACGTAACGATGACCGAAGCCATCGACACCCTTCGCCGATTTCTCGACGAACCCGTACCGCGTCAGGTATGTTTTGTCAATGCCGACGTTGCCAACAAAGCCTATCGGGACCGGGAATACCGGCAGACACTTCAGCAGGCGGCGTTTTCGCTTGCCGACGGGATCGGGCTGAAACTGGCGGGTAAACTCCTCGGCAGGGACATCAAACAAAATGTCAACAGAACCGATCTTTTTCCCCAGTTGTGCGAAGCGCTGGAAGGCTCGGGGCATGGCATTTATCTGCTTGGCGCAAAACCCGGTGTTCCCGAACTCGTGCGTGACCGGATGCTGGAGCGTTTTCCCGGTCTCCGGATCAGCGGAACGCAACATGGGTATTTCAACGAAGAGGAAGAACCCGGCGTGATAGACCGTATTGCCCGGTCAGGCGCTTCGCTCCTGCTCGTTGCCTTTGGTGCGCCGCGCCAGGATCTCTGGATTCGTACACATCTCGAAGCGACGGGGGTTCGCGTGGGTATCGGCGTGGGGGGGTTGTTCGATTTCTACTCCGGTCGTATGGCGCGGTCTCCCCAATGGATGCGCGAGATGGGCATGGAGTGGCTCTATCGGCTTTATCAGGAACCCGGTCGCATGTGGAAACGTTATGGAATCGGCAATGCGCTTTTTCTGTACCGCGTTATAAAGGAAAAATATTTGGGGGGTGTACCGTCATGAGGGCGGTCGTGTTTGCCACAGGTTTCAACAGGGCGCTGGAGCCGCTTACGGCGTGGTATCCGTCACCTCTTTTGCCTGTCGCGGACCGGTCGATCGCCCAGCATATCATCGAATTTCTGGTAGACCAAGGTGTTGTCGAGTTCGATTTTGTGTTGAGCCATTTACCCGAAAAGCTCGAAACCTTGCTGGGTGACGGGGCGCGATGGGGATGCCGATTTCGGTATCATCTGACCCGTGATCCGGAGCGTCCGTATGCTACGCTTCGCGCGATCTAGCTTGATGAAGCTCCGACGCTTCTTGTCCATGCAGACCGACTCCCGTCCGTAACGCTCTCCACCTATGCCGGGCAAGAAGTTTTGTTCTATACGGAAACCGGGGTGTCGGGTGCTCTCGAATGGACCGGATGGGGACAAATAAAACGCGAGATTTTGCTTCATATCCCCGAAGAGATACAGCAAACCGAGCTAGGAGGCTATCTGGCGTCGGTCATGCCGAAGGGTGCTACGGTGCAGACACCGCCCGGTCTGAGTGTTTGCTCTTTCGAGGCGCTGATCCGCGCCAACCGACAGGTGTTGCTGGGAGATTTTCCGGTTCGTCTTTTGGCCGGCACATAAACTGCCCCGGGGATATGGGTGGCGCGAAATGTAAGTCTTCATCCTACCGCACGTCTTTCCGCCCCTGTGTTTATCGGGGAAAACTGCCGGATCGGTGCGGGCACACAGATCGGTCCCGATGCCGTTATAGGACGTGACTGTATCCTCGACAATCGGTGTACGGTGGTGTCTTCGCTTGTTTTTCCAAACAGTTTTATCGGTGAATCGCTGGAATTGACGGATGCGATCGTAGACCGGAACCGGCTGATCAATACCCATGTCGGCGTGGCGGTTTCGGTAACCGACGATTTTATTCTGGGAAGCCTATCTGAAAAATACATGAAACAGTGGAGCGGTCGCAAACTGTCGCAAACCTTTGGTATTGTGCTATTGGCCTTACTGTGGCCGGTGTTGGTTGCGACGGCGGTTTGGCTTCGTTTGACACGACGGGGGCCGGTGCTGTTCAAAACCGAGGCGGTGGCATTGCCCGCGGACTTGCAGGAATGGGAGTGGCGCACTTTTGTGGTATGGCGTTTTAGCACCGAACCACCGGCGGTATTTCTTTCAAAGCGGCGATATTTTCGAAGTCTTCGACAAGCACTGATGTACGTATTGCCTGGGCTTGTCGGTATTGCAAAAGGGAAACAGTGGTTTGTGGGGGTCCTCCCCGGGCTAAGCAAGAGATACGTGCGCTTTCGCCCGACTGGAAAGCACTGTATCTGGGTTCCAAACCCGTGTGATTACCGAGGTGGACATTCAGCATTTTGGCGTTTTGCCCACTGAAGACGAAGCCTATTCCACCGAAGCGTTTTATGCGATACACGCAGGTCCGGTCTATGATGCGAAACTGCTCTGGAAGTATATCCGGATCGTTTTGAATCCCTTTGGATAGGCGCTAAAATGTTTCCAAAGCAACACCCCAAAATGGACGATGATATGACCCTCATACGACGCCGGGAACGGTTAGTACGGGTGACGTACCGGCTCAATCGGGAAAGCGGTGTCGAGGAAGGATACATATCGAAAGGTTATGGAGCGAAACTTGGGCGGGAGGCGGTATGCGGATATTGGTAGTAGATGATGATCCGGATATTCAGAGACTGCTTGCACGGATACTGCACAGTTGGGAGCATGAAGTGGTCACGGCAAACAACGGCCAGGAGGCGCTCGCCATACTGGAGCAGACCCCCATCCGTTTTGTGATCAGCGACTGGATGATGCCGGAGATGGATGGACTTGAACTGTGTCACCGTATCCGAAACAGCGACTTGGGACGGTATATCTATCTGATCCTGCTAACGGCCAGAGATGCAAAAAACGATCTGATTCACGGTATGGAAGCGGGTGCCGACGATTTTGTCGTCAATCCTTTTAACCGGGGCGAACTCAAGGTACGTATTCGCGCGGGTGAACGGATTCTGGCGCTGGAGCAGAATCTCGAAGCGCAAAACGCCCGTCTTCAGCAAGCCAACGAGCAGGTGCGTCAGGCTTACGAGTGTATCAACCGCGATCTTGAAGCAGGAGCGGAAATTCAGCGCAGTCTGTTGCCGCCGCCCGACTTCAAACTCCCCGGGTTCAACGTCTCGTGGAGTTTCAGTCCCAGCGCACTGGTCGCGGGAGACATTTTCAACTTGTTTCAACTCGACGAACAACAAGTCGGTTTTTATCTGCTCGACGTAGCCGGTCATGGTGTTCCATCGGCCATGCTGTCGGTCACCTTGAGCCGAATCCTTTCCCCGATCCCGGACAGCCCGCTCAAATACCGGATCCCCGGTAGCCCAAACTACGCGATCGCCACCCCGGCCAATGTTCTCAAAGAACTCAACCAGCGTTTTCCGGTCCAAGACGACACCATGCAGTATTTTACGATGGTATATGGCATCGTCAATCGAGCTACACAAACCCTGACGCTTTCTCCGGGCGGACATCCGCCGTCGATTTTTGTGTCTGCAAAAGGCAAATTGACCTTGCTTGGTCTAAGCAGTATGCCGATCGGGTTGTGGCCGGAAACCGAATTTGAAACCGAACACATACGGTTTTGTTCTGGAGACCGGTTGTATCTGTATTCTGACGGGATTCCGGATTGTTTTAGCCCTGATATGGAGCCTTATTCGCAGGATCGGATGGTAAGTCGGCTGGTCGAGTGGCGGAAAAAACCGCTGGAGGAGGTGACCGGTGCGCTGGAGCAAGATTTGCGTAAGTGGCGTGGTCGTGACGGGTTTAGTGACGATCTGACTTTGCTGGCACTTGAAATGATATAACACCGAAATTGATTTTTCCGGTTCGGAAGGAGATGCTCGGATGGAAGAAAGAATTACGGTATACATAGATGCCGATCTGGAAGATCTGATACCGGAATTTCTCGAAAACCGCCGGGAGGATGTGGAAACCATACGGGCGGCCCTTGGCAGAGAGGATTTCGATCTTATCGGTCGTTTGGGGCACTCCATGAAGGGTGCGGGCGGCGGTTACGGTTTCGATGCGATAACGGATATCGGGCGGGTCATCGAGGAGGCGGCAAAGACATACAAAAGCGAAGAGATCACTACCGCTGTCGCGTCGCTTTCTTTGTATCTGGATCGAGTAGATATCGTCTACGAGGAAGCCGAATGAAAAAACCGCGTGTCGTCGTGGTCGGCAGTTCGAATACAGACATGGTGGTGACGGGTCCGCGTATTCCCGCGCCGGGGGAGACAGTTTTGGGCGGGGTGTTTGCGGTAGCCGCCGGTGGCAAGGGTGCCAATCAGGCGGTGGCGGCGGCGCGTTTGGGTGCGGAGGTCGTTTTTGTCGCCCGTGTCGGCGCGGACCGGTTTGGCGACGAGGCGCTGGAACAGTGCCGGGTCGAAGGCATTGACGTTTCTTTTATCGTGCGGGACACCCAAGCGCCGACAGGTATTGCGCTTATCATGGTCGATGCGCACGGGGAAAACGCGATTGCCGTGGCCTCCGGAGCCAACATGCGTCTTTCACCCGAAGATGTGGACCGTGCCTACGACGCGATAGCGACGGCGGATGTGTTGATGCTCCAACTGGAAGCGCCTATGGAGAGTGTACGCCGGGCGGTTTTGTTGGCCTCCGACGCGGGTGTACCTATCATCCTTAACCCGGCTCCGGCACAACCGCTTGACGCCGACCTGCTTCACCGCATTGCGTATCTGACGCCTAACGAGTCTGAAACGGCGTTGCTTACCGGTTTTCGCGTTACCGACGACACCACGGCGGCACGTGCTGCCGGTG